>ERZ1292632.539-Hain-H43-01um-R2-539-length-41471-cov-56_pt1 | contig 41471 bp, 61 predicted proteins | sample MGYA00564407_ERZ1292632 | MGnify/ENA primary metagenome ERZ1292632 (study PRJEB36523, sample SAMEA6512637) | groundwater metagenome | collected 2019-01-08 | study: AquaDiva: Metagenomics assemblies of 32 groundwater samples | reverse complement strand
GGTTCAGGTGGTGGTGGTGCAGCTGGTGCCTCTGGTACTGGTACTGCAGGTACTTCCACAAACGGTGGTGCAGGCTCCGGCGGTACGGCTGGAGGTGTAGCGCCAGGAGGCAACGGTAGCAACGGTGCGTTTGGTGAGGGTGGAGGTGGAGGTGCGGGTGCAGCTACAGCAACCACTATTCCGCAGGGAGGTACGGGCGGCGTGCCGGGCGGAGGTGGTGGTGCTGCATACAACGGTTCAGGTGGTAGTTCAAACGGCGGTCCTGGCGGCGCGGGTATGGTAATCATCATTGCCCCTACAGGTACGTTTACAGCTTCTGCTTCTGGTGCAAACAGCTTCTCTCAGTCCGGCGGCAATGACAGGTGGACGTTTACCAGCAGCGGTACATGGTCGCCTACCGCACCAACTGTAAGTGCAGCAGCAGATGCACGCATATTCTTTATCTAACTATGAATGACTGGATTAAAAACAACCCCAGGTCACTAACAATGTAATTATGAATGTTCTTCTTGATGGTGCAGCGGTTAAGAATGTCGGGTACGTGGCGGCATTTTTCGCAACAACTACGTACTTGGGCATTAGCCCGGAAAGCATACTTATCCTTACCGCTGTCATTGTCATTGACATCATTACGGGGGTACTAAAGTCAGCAACCTTACACGGGTGGCACTCAATAACGTCCTCAAAGTTCTCAGCAGGCGTTCTTGCAAAGCTGCTCCTAATCCTCATCCCGGTGACTCTTGCGTTGGCGGGTAAGGGCGTAGGGCTTGACCTGGCGTTGCTAACCGGCGGCTCCATAAGTGTTCTTATTCTTTCGCAGGTGTACTCAATAATTGGCAACATACATGCCATGCAGACGCTTGATGAGAAGAACGAGTTTGACGCGGTGGCCTTCATTATGAAGCAGCTACGCGACATCCTTGAACGAAGCATGACTACTGACAGGCCAAAAGACCCACCAACTACTACCTAATATGGCTTACAGCATCCAAGGCAAAGATATTGTGCTCGCAGGGTTTGAAAGCGGTATCGCTGACACCCCATACGCAGGCGTTGCAGACATGCGCAACGTTGAGCTAATTTCTGTGCCTGGTGAAGCTAGTGTTGAGCCAATACTTGCGGCTGCAGCTGTGCCGCCAACGGTCACCGCACTTGCATACAGCGCAGACGCAACCACCGATACACTTACGGTTGCATCTACGTCTGGTTGGTACAACGGAATGGCAATTGTGCTTGCAGCTAATACAGCAACTGGCCTTAGCAACGGCGTGGTGTACTACGTGCACAACCTTACCAGCACTACGTTTACGCTTACGCCCGCGCCTTCATTGGCAGGTACTATAAATATCACTGCAAACGGTACGGGTACGTTAACCAGCTACCTATACGGCGGTACAGGTTCACCGTACTCCTACTACATTGACCGTAATGGTTCGCTAGCAGGCTCAAACGCAACCTACCTGGTAGACGCAAAAAACTACGTGTGGGTAATACTTACCGAGGCGCAGGGTGACATCCCCGCAAATACCCTTATTTTTATGGGCAATATTGGTGTGACAGCGTTCAGCCCTACTAGCGGTATTTCTATTTGGAACGGCTACATCTTGCTGTGGACGTTCCAGGGAATTGATTACGCGCGCGCAAACACCGCGTGGGTGACTAGCGTGACTACCGCATGGAATTACTTGTGGCAGGTGACGGACAACCAAAGCGTAAGCGGGCGTATTGGTACCCTTGTTTCTAAGGAAGATGGCAACCAGTACTGGACCAGTACGTCAGGGCTTGGCTCAATTATTGAGCAACCCGGCAGTAGCTTTAACCCTACCAACGCTGCAACGTATGCCATTACTAGTGATGCGTTGCTGCTGCCTGAGACTGATGAAAGTACATGTATTGCGGAGCTGGGTAGCCTGATACTTATTGGCGGGCGTACCTCGTTTGTGTACTTGTGGAATAAGATTGACCCCGGCTTTAGCGGGTTGCTTAACATACCTGAAAACTTTACTAACAACATTGTTGCCACCAGCCAGAACGCCTACATCTTTGCGGGCAACCGTGGTCGTATTTACATAACTAACGGTAGCGGTGTTGACCTGTATAAAAAGTTCCCCGACTACATTGTTGGCGCGCTTAACCCAATCATCCGTTGGCAGGACGCTAACTTCGGACGCAACCAGTTGTACTTTGCGCTAACCGCAACCGACATGGATGCTACGGCAATTAACACGCTTGCCGGTATTTGGGCAATTGACCTTGATACGGATGCGTTGCGCATGATTAACAAGACCACTAACACCGCGTACCAGGGTACTGTGCGCATGGTTAGTGAGCGCCCACCTAGCAACAGCGGCAGCCCGACACTTGGTATTAGGGGCAACGGCCTGCAGGTTGGTTGGTATGAAAGCACCACCGTTGGCGTTGATGTTGCTACGGCAGGCACCCCGTACACCAACTACGAAACGTACATCCAAACTGACATGATTCCGGTGGGCACATTCCTAGACCCCTTCAGCCCTTCGCAGATTGAATGGAAAACATCTGTGCCTCTGGTAGCAGGCGAGAGTGTACGCGTTAGCTACCGCAGCAACCTTAGCGAAAATTTTACGGTTGTGGGCACCAGTAGCACCGCAGGCCAGCTATCGGATTACTACCAGGCTAACTTCCAAAAGGTGCAGTGGGTACAGTTCCTTATCGAGCTTAAATCAACGGCAAGCACCCCTAGCTACTGCCGCCTTACCGAAATGCGTGTGCGCGACTTCCCTAGTGGAAAGGACAGTAATAACAGCACCTATGGAAAACAATAAAAGCAAAATGCAGGCCTACGAGCAGATACAGGCCATGGTGCAAAAGGAGATTGAAGTTCAATTCCCTAAGCTATACCAGCAGTATGCCGATAAGTACGGTGTTGCTAGTGTGCCGTTGCATACCCACAACGGGTTTGACTCGCCAAAGGTAAACGCGTGGGACCTTACACACAGCCAGGCAGCCAGCGGCAGTATAACTATGGCAACCAACGGACAACGCTACGAGATTGGTCTAAACATCGCAAAGTCAGGTACCTCATTTGCCCCCTCGCAAATACGCTTTAACGGTATTGCTATTAAGGGTAGCGGCGCAACGGGAATACGTGCATTGGTAGTGGGCGATGCCTTTATTGGTCCTTCCTACTACTTGCAGCCGCTCTCAAGTTCCTCCGTCACCATCGGCGGTCCAGCGCAGGTGTGTGTGCAGTCATCGTCCTACATCTTGGTAAACGACTCTGGTGCGGGCAACCCTACCGCAGCACTTGCCAGTGAGGGACACATTGTGAGCGTGGAGTTTCCTGGCGGTACGGTGGTCGCGCGCGCCACTATACCTGACCTTGGGGACTTTGGTGCGAACGACAAGCCACTTTTGGGCGGCAACCTACTTGTGGATGTGACCCTCGCAACGGGTTGGAGCATTATTGGCAATTTCGTCATCATGTAATATGAAAAGTTTTACTACCCTACAAAGCCTGTTCACCAACCTGACGAATAACACGTCAACTTCCAACGCGTCACTTGGTGGGCAGCTCATTAACGACCAGCATCGCTATACGCTGCAAAAGTACTTCGATAACGAGCGTACGTGTACAACCACAACCGTGGGCGGCATGTCCCTTACCCTAACCGGCAGCCTTGCTGTTAACGCAGTTAGCGCAACGCTTACTAGCGCGTGGGCATACCCAACGTGTACGCAGCTGGTTAACTTCTCAAACAGCCAACAGCGCAGCGTGTTGTTTACCAACGGCAGCGCCGCAATAACGTGGACGGGTGGGCTAACAGCGACTGCAACCACCTCAATAAGCACGGTGGGTGTGCAGTCCTATAGTATCCCAGCAACCATCTCGAAGATTAAGAACGACACCATCAGTGTTGGGCAGCTTAAGTACCAGCCAGTGCCGATTATGACCCGTGCGGAGTGGGACACGGTTAACTTCCTGCCGTACACCAGCGATATACCTGAATACTTCTTCATCTATAACGGAAAGCTTGAGCTTTACCCAATTCCAAGCACCACAGGCAACATTCTAACCTTCAATTACCAGACGCGTGTTAGCGACCTCACTTTTAACGACTATAGTACGGGCACCTTGGCCGCTGGCGGTATGGTCGCGGGCAGTACTGCAGTGACGGGGCTTGCTACTAGCTGGCTTACTACCGGCCTGTACCCCAGCAACACCGATATTGGGTACTACAACCTGAAAATTAAGGCTAACCCGCCTTATGGTGATGGTATTTGGTACCCAATTCGTCAGTTCAACAGCGATACTTCGCTTACGTTGGACGTGCCGGTGGTTAACGCACCGAATATTACCGCAGCCACCACCTACACTATTGGTCAGTTCCCCCTTCTTAGCGAGGACTTCCACGACATGCTGGTGTACGGGGCGATAAAGACGTACTACAGCTCAATTGTTAAGGACGTTGACCGTTATAAAGAGTTTGATGCCCTGTACAGCGAGCGCCTTGTGCTGCTTGAAGCGTATGCGGGCACCAAGAGCGTGAACGTTGACCTGGGCACCCAGCCGAACATGACTAACCCCAACTTGTTCATATACGGTACCTAAATTATTAGATTATACTTAAACCATGGCACTTGCTTACTCAAACCTAACGGGCAGCAGCGCATCCAACGCGCTAAACAAAAAGTTGACCACCACGTCACCTAGCCTGGCTACGCTCAACCTGTCAGGTGTGGGTACGCCACCAAAAACAGGTGTCACTAACACAAACGTTGTGCCAGCTTACCTACAGAACACTGCAAAGCCTGCAGCTACCAAGACGACCACTACGGCAAAGACACCTACCGCGACTACCACTACTAAGCCTGCAGCTACCACTAGCGGCGGCAGTGCAGGTACGTACAAGGGTGTGGCTATTACTGCCGGTAGTGACGCTGATATTGCAGCACAGATTGCGCGCATTGATGCGGGGCAGACCGGGGGTGGTACTACTACGCCAAGCGCGTTGCCACCGCTTACTAGCGTTGCTTCCGGCAGCAGCAAGAGCAATAAAACTACACCAGCGCCGGTTGATAACACGCCAAACTACTCAGGGCTTGTGGGCAACCTTGCTGACATTGGCAAGAACGGCTCCAAGACCTTTGATAAGGCAAACGAAGCACTTGTTAAGTTCCGCACCGGCGCAGCTAACTACAAGGCAGGCATTTACAGCGCCCCAAGTAGCGCACGCGTAATGCAGGGACGTGATGCCGCAGTACAGCTTGCCAACGCGCAAACTGACGCAGCGCTCTCAACAGGTGTAGCCAACTCCCTTACCGAGCAGGGGCAGCAGATTACTGCCTTTGATAGTGCGGCTGGATACGCAGCGCCTGTACAAGTTGCGCCGGGCAACACGCTTAGCTCACCTATTACCGGCGAGACTGTTGCTGGTGGTTTGGGTGGCTACGCTAACTACAAGACAGCTGAGCAGGTTAACAGCCTTATTAGTCAGTACCCTGACGCGCAGTACATCTATGACCAAACGAAAACCCCGCAAGAAAACTTGCAGGCGTTCCAGTCAGTAGCATTGCAGCGCAGCCCTACGTACCAGAAGCAGACCTACGGTGTACCAGGTGCACAAACGGTAGCGGGCGCAACAGTGACGCAGACCGCACAGCAGGGCTACACCACGTCCTACCAGCAGTACCAGAACATGAACACCCAGCTGCAGAACGCTGATGGCCAGGCTGACTTGCTGTTGCAGGCAGTTAAGAGTAGCGGTATTAACGCAAGCGATGCACGCTTTGCCAACAAGACCGTTAACGAAATCCGCCGCCAGCTTTCTAGCTCCGACCTCCAGGTGTTTGATAGCGCCCTTAAGGAGACACAGGCTGCATACGGCCAGCTGCTTGTGGGCGGTGGTGGTACTACCCCTACAGGTGCAGAGGATGCGTACAACGTTATCCTTAACCCTAACTCATCCCTTAGCGCATTTGAGGCAGCCATTACGCAGCTTCGCCGCGCTGGGCAGACTAAGGTTGCGGCGCAAGGCCAGCAGGTTAACCAGTACCTAACACAGCTCAATGCAGGTAGCCCGCAGCCCGGTAGTGGCGGTGGTAGCCCTGGCGGCAACGTATTTGCAGAGCAGTGGTAATACAAAACGCCTATGCCCCCAACACAACCAAAAGTAGACACGGCAGCCCTAAACCTCGCCAAGTCAATTAAGAAAGCAGAGACAGGGGACAGCCCTGACGCATACACCCAGCATGGCGCTAGTGGTGAGTTTGGTGCGTTCCAGTTTATGCCCGACACGTATAAGGCGTATGCAAAAAAGTACTTGGGCAACCCAGCGGCTGAGCCTAGCGTTGAGAACCAAAACAAAATTGCGTACAGCTTTGTAAAAGAAAAGAAAGATGCTGGCTTTACCCCCGCACAGATTGCTTCCATGTGGAACGCTGGTGAGGGCAAGCCTAACGCATACCGCGAGGGCTACACCGGCACCAACAAGCAGGGCGTGCACTACGACACCCCTGGCTACGTTGCTAGCGTAAGTAAGCACTACCACGAGCTTACGGGCGGTGCACAGGTTGCTAATGCCGCAGGACCTGACGGCGCAAGCACCAATGGCTACGTGCAAATACCGCAGATTGACGAGCCGTACACCGCACCTGACGCAGCTGGTGGCGGACCAGATGCACCTAAGAAGAACATCCTGCAGCGCATTGGCAGTGCCCTTATCGGCAACGAAAAGAACTTTGGCGAAAGTATCGCCGGAGCTATTTTGCCGTACACCGCAGCAGGTAAGCAGTTTGACGCAGCGCAGCAGCAAAGCTTGGACGCTAACAAGCAGTACGTTGATATTGTTTTGGCGCGCCTTAAGAAGAAGCGTGCTGCAGGCGAGGACACCAGCAAAGAGGAGGAGCAGCTACGCAATAGCGGCATGAGTGAAATACCCAGTACCGCTGACTTTAACCCGGCTAGCCAGAAGACTGCCAAGCAGGTTATTGGCGAGGCTGTTGGTGTTGGTGCCGACATACTTAGTGCTGGTGCCTACGGTAAGGCCGCAGGTGGTCTTAAGACGGGTGTAATGGGCAAAGCAATCGGTCCTACCCTCACAGCTCCCCTAACGCGCTCCGAGGGCATAATTAAGGGTGGTGTGCAGGGCATATTGCAGGGCGGTGGCTACGGCGCAGTACAGGGTGGCGCGCGCGCGGCACAGGAGAACCAGGACACTGCTGGTATTGCGGGCAACGCATTGCTTGGTGGTGCTACTGGTGCTGCACTTGGCGGCGTACTTGGCGCGGGGGCTGGCGCAGTAAGCGCAGTACGTGGCGTTAAAGACCCTAGCAAGATTGTGCAGAACCGCTACAAAGAGCTTACTGACATCCAAAAGAACAATGCGGTAGTACGCAGGGTTATTGAGGCTGGCGATAAGCGTGGCATTGATACTAAAAAGATACTCGCAGAAAATGACTTCCTTGTTGGCGCAGTTGATAAAGACGGCACCATTGATACAACTAATGCCATTGCTGAGATGCAGGAGTTCCTTGACCCTATTGAGGGTACGGTACGTGCAAACCTGGTACGCGATGGAAAGAATGTATCGCTGGATGAGGTAAAGAAAGCGCTCACGGCAGAAGTACGCGGCAGTGGTATTAAGGGTAGTGCGCTTACCCGTGCACTTAAGCAGGTGGACGACGACATTGCGGGCTACGCGCTTGAGGCTAACGGCCAGGGCGAGATACCGCTTACCCTGCTGCATGACGCTAAGGTAGACAAGTACCAGAACCTAAACTACCTAAACCCTGAGAGCAGCCGCATTGATAAGACGGTAGCTAAGGGGCTTAAGCGCTTTGTTGAAAGCAACACGGACAGCGTTGACGTTAAGGCTATTAACAAGGAGCTTAGCGACTACTTCGCAACCATGAGTGTGCTTGAAAAGCTTAACGGTAAGAAGGTAAAGAGTGGCCGCTTGGGCAAGTACTTTGCACAGACGGTTGGCTCCATTGTGGGTGGGCACTTCGGTCCCCTTGGTGCTATTGCGGGCGCAGAGCTTGGTGGCGGCATACTTGGTAAAAGCATGTCGTCAAAGTTCGGACCTAAGATTGGCAGCCGCATGACGGCTAGCAACGAACTGCTTACGGCTGCAGAAAAAGCAAAGCTACCGCCAGTACGTAAGTTGCCGGTAAAAGACCTGGGCACTAGCTTCACTGACGAGTTGCCAGTAATTGACGCGGGCGAAGTGCCAGCGCGTAAGGAGACGTTGCCTGTTATAGACTTTGACGGTCAGTCAGCATCCTCAAAAAGCTTGGGCAATCGCCAAGCTAGCCAGGCCAAAACAAAGGGTAATGTTAAAAGTTCCAAGGGTGCTAGGGCGGCTGCTTTAAAGAAAAAGAGCCGTTAACCTAAGCGTACTCTACCTATACGTTGGGTCGAGTGGATTACTTTTGTGGCGGTGATTGAGCCATGCGAGAACCCCTAATATGGAATAGACCAGTACTAAAAGTATTGCGGTCATACCCCCATAGATTACAAAATTACACATTAAATAAGCATTAACATGAGCCTACTAGGAAGCGCACTCACTAATAAGATTAGCAAAACAAAGGACTTTTTGACGGGTACGCGCCGCCTTGACAACAGTAAAGACCCCACGTCTGCGTACAGCATGATGAAGCGTAAGCAAGCAAACACGCTGCCGCGCGACAAGCAAAAGGGTGCTACACCTGGACGGCTTTAAGAATGTTGCGGTGGCACTTGCCACACATTAGGCTTTGGCTAGTAGCTGGTCCCGCAGGGGTTTTGACGACACGCTTCCTTATTAGGAAGCTTCGTCTTTTACATACCTGGCATTTGGCGAGGAGCTTCATTCTGTTCTGCTTTAGGAAGGTTTATAACGACCTGGGTGGTTAGCACGGTACCTGCAACGCTAATGGCGTTCTTAACGCTGTTCTTTACCACGCGTACCGGGTCAACAATGCCCGCGTCCCACATGTTAACTACTTCCTTTGTGCGGGCGTCAAACCCTTCACCAAATAGCAGTAGTACTTTTTCGTGGTCAACGCCAGCGTTGGTAATTATTTGCGTAATAGGTGCGTACAACGCCTTGGTAAGTATTCGCCCTCCTACGGTGTCTGGAAGCGCGTCTACCGCCTGCATGAGCGCAACGCCACCCCCAGGCACAATACCGTCCTGTAGAGCTAAATAGGCGGCATTGCGGGCATCCTCAGCCTTAAGACGGACGTAGCTAAGCTCGCTTTCGCTATTTGCGCCCAACTTAAGGGTGGCTACCTTCGTTTGCAGCCAGCTGGCGCGTAGCTTGTCCTCATCACTGCCCTGGCTAAGCTGCTCCACGTACTCGCTAATATCCTTGATGCCAATGACGCGGGTTTCGTCTTTGGTGGTAATAAGCTTGTCGCATGTACCGAGCCATGACATTGCAAACTGCTTTAAGCTGGTACCAGCAGCGGGGTCAACTACCGTAGCGCCGGTAATGCGTGCAAAGTCCTCAAACAGCCAGTCCTTCCAAAGCGTAGGTGCCTTGATGATGAGCGTCTTAAAGCCACCCTGCAAATGCGTGGCAGCCATACGTGATGCAACACCCATATCAATGTCGTCTACAAACAGCACCAGCTCGCGTGTGCCGGTTTGTGCTACGGCTTTGAAGATAGGTTCCACTTCGTCAGTGGTACTAATCTTTTGCTTAACAATAAGTATCTGCGGCTTTTTGAATACCGCCTTACCCGGCTCGGTGCTGCTGTATGCACCTAGCCAGCCAGCGTTGCGCAACCGCACACCTTCCGTAATATCGTAAAACGTTTCTGGCAGGTTGCTGTTGTCCAATTCAACAATGCCGTCCTTGCCAATCTCCTGGTAAATCTCCTGCAAAATACGGCCTAGTTCCTGGCTTTCTGCGCTTACCGCTGCTACCTGCCCCACCTCGTCCGGGGTAATGGCGCGCGTCTGCTCATCAAGTGCTGCAAAAATAATTGGCACACACTCGTCCAAGCTACGCTTAATATCCATGGGACTAGCGTCAACGCCAACACCCTCCTGCAAAATAGCCTGGGCAAGCACAGTACTAGTGGTGGTGCCATCGCCGCTTTCCTTATCACTGCGTGCGGCAATTTCTTTAATAAGGTTAGCGCCCATGTTCTCAACCGGGTCAGCCATAACCACCATAGTGGCAATAGACACACCATCGTTAGTGACAAGGTGGCCAGGCATCATGCCAGACTCAAGCACGGCGTTTGCTCCTGCCGCGCCAAGGGTTAGCTTAACGGCGTCAGCCACCTCGTTAACGCCGCGCATTAGCGCCGCGCGTGCTTCGTCTTTTGTGTATACGTTAGAAGTTCGGTTCATATTCATGCGCAAAGCGCGGGTTAGTAGGATGTAATGTTGAACGCATGTGGTACGAAAGGTACGTACGATTAGGCGTTAGATTGTGAAAAAACTTAAACATACGGCACCGCAGGCACACCTCCATTACACCCTCGTCATACGTGTCTGCAATTTGGAAGTCATGCAGAAACCCGATGGCCTTACACCTGCTCGCGTTTTGCATAACCAAGAATAAACTCAGGGGACGCTTCCACTACAAAGTGCGTAGTGCCATCCACCTCCGGCGTTTCAAACACCCCCCACTTAACGAAGAAGATTGTGTCGCCAGGTTCAATGCCAACTACGTCCCTACCAACCGCAACCACCTCACCCATTTCAAGCTTCTCATCACCACCACCTAGAATGGTGTCACGCTTAGCTGGCAGGAACTCTATTTTGGTGTGGTAGGGGGTAAAGGTCATAAGTTAAGGGCATCAATTTCGTTAGGCTCAACAATGGTGGCGGCACGCTTCTTGAACAACGGTTTAATAATCGTCTCCGGCGTAGTGCCAGCGATATTAAACTCAATAGCACTAAGCAGCCAAAGGTTCTTTAGGCGCTTCCAAAGGGTCATGCGTCAACAATCTCGCCGCCTTCGTTAGCTAGCGGGCTGGGTACGGGCATGTACTTCTTATCAAGTGGCTGTAGGGATACGCGTGTTGCGAACTCCTCAGGACCAACCTGGATGTACTGCGGGTAGCGTATAAGGTCAACCTGCAGCTCCTCCACATTCTCGTGGTAGCGCTTCATAAACTCAGCAACACGGGTGTCTACGTCTTCCTGCTGCTCTGGTGTAAGTGTGTGTGGTTCCATAGTTATATTAGTATCGCTACTTTAACTCATTAGCAAGCTGTGTATAACGCTCAATGAGGTCAAGGTGGAACTTAAGGTCGGCCTTAACTATTCTGTTGCGGTCAGTGAATAGCTCGTCAACGTACGCCTGCCCCTCCCGCTCCACCATGTTCCTGTAATATATTGCCGCGTTGCCGTGGTGGAATACGTTGCATTTTTGACACTGGGGGCGCAAGTTTCTTAGGTCGTAGCGCAAATAAGCGCCGCCCACGCTGCTGGCAATAAAGTGTCCAGTATGCCAATTCACTCCCGATAGCCCCGGTTCGCCGCATGTGTAGCATATGTTCCCGTAGCGTGAACGGGTTAGGAGTTTGCAAAGCTCCCACAACTTTTCTTTTGCTTTTTTCTCTGGCGTTTTGATTGTCCTTTTTGATTTGCGTGAGGACTTTAAGGGTGAGCGCGTTTTTAGAGGGCGGCTGGTACGCAATGGTGTCTTGCTCTTGAAGGGACTTCTTTTCATGGCAGGGTCGGCAAAGTAATTGCAGGTTAGTTAATGCGTTGCTGCCGCCAACGCTTATTGGGACTACGTGGTCAATAGTAAGTGTCTCACCCGCACGGTGTATGTGGCAATGCCTGCAGCCATACCCATCACGCTTAACAAGGTTGGCGCGTATCTTGTGCTTGTTGGTGTTAAACGATGCTGTGTAGCGCTTCTTATGCACGCGGTTGCGCATACGGCTTCGGTAATGCCTGTCGTACACGTACTGCCACCCAAATACTTTTATGTACGGCCACATAGTAGGTATGTCGTGCCAGTAGTAAAAAAGTATAAGCGGCACCCGTGCAATGGCAGGTGACCGCTTTATTAGCTCGCACTCTTTCTCACGGTGGTGCCTCTTGCTTCTGTCTATCATTATTGTGTAATAAGTTATACCTGGATAGCGCTCCCCTTTTACCATCATCAATGGCAATGTGCGCTGGGGTTGCTACGTACTCTAGACCCACCTACATACCACCTTGAATGTATTAGATGAACCTAGTTAATGAGATGAGAGGCTAATGATTTGGCACGGCAGGAGGGGTGAACCTGTTTTCCGTGCTTTCGCATTAGACCCCCATCCCAAGTCAGGGTTAGGAAGACACAGTTTTACGAGTTGCGGCTTAAAGCTCGTTTCGTACGTAGTATGTAGCCCCATTGTATTTGCGCACCACATTATCACTTGCTGTTGCTGTTTGTTGCGTTTGAGGAATCCCGATTCTCCACCTCAGTGGTGCAGGCTTTGGGGTTTTTAAGCCCTTCTGGCCATTACTGGCTTCAAGTCTTCACCCACCACGGCAATTTATATATCGTCTCTACACCAACGCAACAAACAACAACCCAAGAGCCATAGAACGGACAAAGCCCACAGCCGAAGCTATGAGCATTGTACGCCTGCGTATAGGGTGCGGGAACCAACCGAAGTTAGAACCCGCACACTGTAAACACGATTGTTTGGTGATACTATACGCATTACTTTTTACTGTAAAGCGTAGATGGCACTTCTGGCAATTTGGGGATAACCGGCGCTATTGCAATTTATAACCCTTGTGGTATTGTATCGCTATGAAAAAGACAGCGGCACTTATAGCGTTTGTGGCACTTACTGCCCCGTTTACTGCGTTTGCGGCTCATAAAGAAGCGCGCATACCAGAGAACAAGGCGCAGATGGCGGAGCTTACTACGGTACGTAGTGGTTGGGGCTGTGATAAGGCGGGCATTAAGTCCCAAATGCGTATTAAGCAGTGTAAGGAGCTTGGCGCTAGCTTGCAGTATTTGCGCGCGCACCCTACTTACGCTATAGGCCAGTAATACCGGACTGGTGGGGGGAGGTGCGGTACCTATAGAAAGGTACGCCCCCCATTGGGCTTAGCGCCCCCATCAATCAACTATCCTTCGGCTTTAGCGATGTGTGGAAGGCTGCCCCCCACGGTATGCCACGGGCTTCCGCCTGGTCACAATCGCTCTTTATGTAGTATAGCGTCTTCAAATCCTGCATCCCTTTTAGATACGTTGCCACGCGGGGTATAGGGCGTTGCAGTTTTTGGCTAAAGTACTTTAGGAGTTCGCCACGTTCCGTTGCTGCCTTAGCCTTAGTAGGCTGGGGCATTTTGTAGTTTGCGAACAAACTAGCAATTGCTACGGGGGTGCCGGTTTCTTCCTCCATATACCTATTTTACTGCGTTTATATTTTTCAGTTATCCCCAACCACCCCTCGCACCGTACCTATATATAGGTATACTAATAATATTAGTAGTAAGCACATGTATATGAAAACGGCAGATTTCCTAGAAGTGTACGGTTTGACAGACAACGAAGCCCCTTACCTACGCCCAGCGCGTGAGGAGGTGCGCAACGAGATTGCGGCAGCGCTGTCCTTAGCCCTACTACTAGTTGTATTTACTATCCTAACTGTTGCTATTAGCTAACATGATTAAAGCAGAACGTGCGTACAACGTGCAGCTTAAGCTAACCCACCACATATTGCTGTTTATTCCACACAACCATTACGCAATGGCGGAGGTTCGTGCGAGCAGCAGGGAGGAGGCAATGATGAAGGCAGTTCTTGGACTACGCCTGGTGCAGCGCCTTGGCGAGCTTAAGGGTTTTAAAATAGACGCAACTGACGCGTTTGTAGCGTAGGTATGTTGAAGCGGTACCCCGCAAAGGTTTTACCCCTTACGAGGAAAAACCACGGCGGTATGGTGCCGGAGCAATTTTATCTACTGCAAGAAGGGGACGTTATACGGATGAACAAACCAAATGGAGCGCATAGGATTATTGAGCGAATACACCGTGGTAAGCGTGGCGAAACATACGGCATCACGCTGCTTAAGCTCCAACGTTCTAGGTACCCTAATCCGTATACGCAGTATGGTCCTGGTGATGCGCAACAGTTTTTACCTGTAAAGGTTAAGGACGAACGCATATGGGAGATTACATACGAGAGTGCCATGGCTGCTAGGCGTGAAGCATTACGCAGACAGGCAAGGCAAAAAATACGCGAGCACTATAAACGATTAAAAAGACTATATGAAACTTTGGGTTGATGACATACGCAACGCGCCTGACGATACGTGGCATGTAGCCCGTACAGCTATTGAGGCTATACGCGCGTTGGCACGTTTCGATATGGAGGTCGTTAGCCTAGACCACGACATTAGCCACCAGGTAGGTATGGGTGAACTTACGCGTCCTTACCCTTGCGGTGAGACGTTTGCTTCCGTTGCGTACTACCTAGCGCAACAGATTGATTTCAAGGTGTTTATTGCAAACACCAACCAGGAGGGCTACACGCCACCGCGCATTATTTTGCACACCAGCAACGAGGTTGCGGGCGATGAGATGTACCAAATGTTTAAGGACACGGTGCCGGGGCTTGAGGTTGAAAAAAAGTACATGGGTGCGGCTAACCGTTTGGAAATGGAGGTATGAAAAAGTACCGCGTAAGTATAGCTGCAAGCATACCTGCCAACTTTGAAATAGTAGTAAAAGCTTCCACCCCGGAGGCCGCCTTCAATAAGGCAGTTGATGAGTACTGGGACGGCAAGGGCGACTTCCAGGAAATAATGGACCGTCCAACGCTGGTGCCTGGCGAACACGACATAACCGGGCATGAACGCCACGCGCCCGGCGTATACGTAGCGGAATTAAAAGCTAACGGCGAGGAAACAGAGGTATGAAAGACAAGCACGTACTACTAGTACTCTTAATCATTTGCGTGCTTATTGCCCTGTACACCATATCTCACAATGTGGTGCCAGCCCAAGACATGACCGCAGGAGTGACCAGACCATAACCAGCACTGTTATCCACACCAAAAGACTCCTCACAAGGGAGTCTATTTAGTATAATAAGTATGTATCCAAGAAATAAACAAAAAACAAACATATGGCCACTGGTACCAGGCGCACGGCAGCACCTACCAGGAAGGGTTTTCACTACAACGACAAGACACATGTTTATAAGTTAGACGGGGAAAGGATGACGGGCGTGACAACGGTGCTCGGTATTGCCGGGGACAAGTCCAATCTCATCCAGTGGGCAGCGAACCAGGCGGCAGCCATGGCAATGCTTGAGGCTGAGAGCGTTGACCGTACCGCATTTGCTAAAGACCTTGCGGGCTACAAAAAGTTAGATACGCGTGCCGCTACGGAACTGGGTAAAAAGTACCCAGGTTTTGACGCTTCCCGTAAGCGCCACATGAATATTAGGGACACGGCTGCGGACGCGGGTACGGAAGCCCACCTTATATGTGAGCTGTTTGAGCGCGGGGACACCGAGGCACTACGCACGGGCAACTGGACGGACGAAGGTAAAAGGCGCGCGCGTGTATATATGGATTGGTACAACCAGAATGTAGAAAAGACGCACTTTGTTGAGCGCCCACTGTTCTCTAAAAGCCTGTTCGTGGGCGGTACCCCTGATGGCGGTATGCAGATGAAGGATGGTAGGAACCTTATTAACGATAAAAAGTTTAAGGACTACATTTGGGACCCGTCTGCCTTTTGGCAGATGGCTGCGTACCGCCTTATGATTGAGGAAATGTCGCAGGACGATACTACCCCCGTGTTTATTGAATGGAAGGATGGGAGCACGGAGGAGTTTGCATCGCCTAAAGAATACTTAGGTACCTTTGGCGATGTGAAGTGGGACGGGGCGCTTATTGTTAGGGTTGGCGAAAAGGACTTTGAGGAAATGCACGCCGCAACGTACGAGGATGACCGCGAGGACTTCCTTGCCGCGTTGCGCCTGTACCGTTCCTTGGGTGCTTTTAAAAACCGCATTATGAATGTAGCCCAATAATATGAGAACAATTCTAGGAGTATTTAGTGCGGTTGTATTTGTGCTGGTAGTAGCGGCAGTAGTGGCGGGCTTTTTCGCCCTGTTCTTCATTTCCAACATAGGTAAAACCCACGGCACACACAATGTGTATGTGACGGCGGTTGAGACTAACGGCATTATTTGGAGCACTGACCGCGCGTACGTAAAGACCAGCCAGCAGTCCTCGCAGGAGGACACCTATTGTGTCCAAGACCCAGCCGTGCTTACCCAGCTTAAGAACGCTGTAGCGCTTGGCACGGATGTGGTTATTACCTACGACCACCCTGTTGTTGAGTGGGTATGGAACTGCAAGGGGGAGGACGCAATTATTACAGCTGTTAATTAAACAAATATGGCTATCTACAAAAAGACCGTTCGTACTGGAAAGTTTGCAAAGGCAGGTGAGGACTTTAAGGATGGTGACACACTTACCGTGCTTGACGAGGGTGTAAAGACCGAAGGCACGTATGGTTTCCAGGATGTATTTAAGGTGCGTGTACCAAGCGGGGAGGAGCTTAGCCTTTCCTTCAACAAGACTACGCTTAACAACCTTATTGACGCGTTTGGCGCTGACAGCCTTGGGTGGATTGGTAAGGAAGTAAAGGTATGGCGCATCCTGCAGAACGTGCAGGGCAAGATGGTGCGCGTTAACTACCTTAGCGACCCGGCTGCTGACATTGATGAGGATGGAAACTTCTACATCCCAGGTAAGCAGGACGCAGGCGCAGGTGATGTAGTTGTTGCCGGTGGCGACGATGAAATCCGACCAGAGGACATAGGCTTCTAAACTATGGCCGCCCGCCCTATACGGACGAAGGACGGCAAGCAGATAGGGTTATTGAAGGGGAACGACTTATTCAAAACCGCCCGCAAATCCGACCACCTGTTTAGGAAGATTGGCGCAAATGGTTCATGGGGCTTGGACTACGAAGTGCTGTTTAACGAGCTGCCACCACGGTGCACGGTATACATCCGTGAGACGGAGGAAGGCGTCTTGTATACAGCGGACGCATCCAAATGGAAAGAGTATGGTGAGGTGCTTCACTTTAAAAACGGTGAGGACGACCACTACACGCAAGTGTTCCTGCCTATTGAGTACTTTAAGAAGCAAAAACTTAAGGACTAATGGCGTACATAAAAATATGTGACGCTTGCGGCAAGGAAATGGAAAAACACGGGGACACGATTATCCAAATCCATGGCTCAATAAGCGAGCAGATGACAGACAGCCAGGGGCGCGTAGACTACCGCTATTTGACGCCACACCCAAACACGAAGCTAGCGTTCCATGACGTTGGATGTTTGCAGGATTGGATTGTTGATAGGCAAGAGGAAACCCCTTTCGTACCGCGTTGGAAGCGTTAGATGTTATCCCCAGCGATAAGCTTTACTAGTATACCAAGTAGCACTAGTATACATGTAGTGAGTAAGTTGCTGGGGGCAGCGACAGGCGTTAGGGGGGCTTTGAAACATAGGCCAGAAACTTAACAGCCAACGCCCGACCCGGTGGGGACGTATGAGCCTTAACTGAAAGCTAAACCTTGGGCTATTTGAACTTTGTAGGGCTGCTGGTGTTGGTGTGGCAATAACCATAACGAAAGTTGTGTCTAAGTCCCCCCACGTCAGCACCATTAGCCCTATAAAGCGCAAACGGCCATTAGTAAAAACAATTAAGTAATCCTACGTATTATGGAAAAGGCAAACAAGGGCGGTGCTGGTGATTCAATCGCAGTAGCAGTCACGCGCCTTGGCGCAGACCCTATCGCGGTTAAGCTTACCGATGACCGCACGGTCAAGAAGGCGCTCGAACTCGCTGGTGTAGCAACCACGGGACGCACCGAGTACTTCGTTGACGGCCAGCGTGCAGAGATGGAGGACATCCTCCAGGAAGGCGACGTGCTTTCGCTCGTGACGCCTAAGCAGGCAGGTTCTAAGTAAGCCCAAGGAAAAAGGGACACAGGAGGCATTACACCTAAACCACGTAGTGCCCCCTAGTGTCCCTTTTTCACAAACGCGCATGATTAAGGCAAACCAAGACAAAGAAATACCGGCAGCAACGTTGTCCTACACGCCACAGGCTCTTGAGCAGGCAATGGGGTACCTTATGTTCCCTGTTGATGTTAAGGGGCGTGAAATGCGCGCTAAGTCCGAAAATCTTAGGAACTACGTACGCAATGACAAGGAACAGATTGAGTACCTAACAAGGCAACTTGTTGAGTACACAACTAATCTGGAAAAGCACCAAAAGGAGCTTGACCAAATTGACGCGCAGTTGCCTGAGGAGCACAAGCCTACTATTGAGCAGGCACAGGCTGCAATGGAAGCGGCTTCAAAACTGTCCTGGATACAGGACTTAAACATAGAGGGCTACAGCGTAAAGCTTACTACCACCCCCGGCATCTTAAAGACGCAGTTGCGCACGCGCATTGTGGACTTTGGTGGTGGGGTTATGCGTACCGAGTTTTTGGCTGAGCCAGTTATGGTGCCGTTACCGCAGATTGAGATGTTCGTGAACCTTCAAAACATGGGCAATGGCCGTTGGGCTAACAACACAGGCGCAATGGCTGTGCGCATGATTGAGAAGAAGGACGTGACCACCTTCATTGGCGGCAAAGTTATTGGGCATGACCCCCGCGCACATTGGGCAGCGGGTACCCGTGGCTTCCGCGAGTGGAGCGCGTTGTGCTTGGGCGAGTACGAGAAAGACCTTACCGAAGCATCTAAAAAGGGGTTGGCTGATTTGCTTATTGCAATTGCCAGCTACTTGCAGACCGCTGGGGATGAACACGCGTACCTACCTAAAGCACAGTGGGCATTGGCAATGGGCAACCCAGCATACAACCCGCACGTATACCGCTTGGCAGAAAAGGATGAGACGACTGAGCAGGTTGATGCTAAATACAAGCGTGACTACAAAATCGTTAATGCAATCGAGTTCCCCGAAGGCGTAAAGGTTAACCCTGGCGCGAATGGAGACATGATTATTATTGACGAGGCTGGTGAGGAAATGGCCGAGCCATTCACTATTACGCACCGCCCAATAAGGTTCCGACCTGGCCGTGGATTAGGCGCGCTCATGACAGACGGGTTTGCCTACACTGTTGCTGCAAATGTGCAGGACAACATGGCTATACCTGAGCCTGCAGATGATGACGATTGGGAGGAATGGGACGAGTGTGACCAGCTGCCCGAAGACCCTGAGGGTTGCGGCTGTGACGGAGATTGCCCATGCCACGAAAACTATGCACGCCTTAATCCTTAAGCTTATGCCACGCACCAAAAAAGACACTGATGCAGACGCAATAGCAGCACTGCCTTGGGTTGAGTCAGTGACCAAAAAGGTAGTAGGCAAGGGCACAGTAGACGACCTGGGGTACGTTGTAAAAACAAAACCAGGTGGCCTGAAAATATCCGTGACGCACGGCATAATCAAGGGCGCTGGTGGCGACCACTACATTGGCAAAGAACTGGGCGAACCTCTACAGGTACCAATGCCATCACTAACAATACTTGTTGCACCTCGTAGGTACGGCGTAAGTGTTGCGATGAGCGAAAAACCTGAGGGCACAGATTACCCACGTTTCTTGCCATACCCATCATGGGATGGAAGTGGCCTGCAGCACGACAACTGGAATTATCCAGGTAGCCCGTGTTGGGGGGACTATTACGACTACCCGGACAGCTACGTTAAGCGTGCAGAGTTCATCGCGGACTATATCCAACACTCCATGCCGCACCGTAGTGAGCACCGAGGTGGCTCACGCTGGGCGCTATGGCTTGGCTTAATGCCCGCAGAGCACATCGTTGAAAACGAAAAGGTGGATGACGATGAGTGGATTGAGGACATTGAGGGAATGGACCACGATGAGGACGACATGTGTGACTGCGACGACTGTGTTGCCGAGCGCGATGGCGATGGTTGGGACGACTAACTTATGGTGGACGCAAACCTTAAAGAGCTAAAGAAACTTCGCTGGGTAGCGGATGCCGCCAAAATTAAAGACGGCTATGCAGTGCTTACCAAGCCTGGTGCGTTTAAGTTTACGCTTACGCACTACATACAGGCCGGGTACAGCAGCTACGACCCTAACTACCAGCAAGGCGCAAGGCTTGAAAAAACACAGACCTTATTGCTCCCGCAGTACTGGCTATACCTAAGCGAACACTCACTGTTTGAGTTTTCCTTAGCTAAAGACCCGGACGCTGCGCGCGAAACACAAATAGGCTTGGTGCCACAGTACCAAAACCTAGTTGGTAAAAAGGATTGGGGGCGACAGTTCATACCGTGCTACGGCCACGCTAACGGTGACGCAAATAGTGCAAACACTTACCGCGCGGCAAAAACATGGCGTGACAGGGCGAACGAGGCAGCGATATACCTGCAATCGGCTACGCCGCATTACGGCGAAACCTGGTATAACACTGCCTTTGCTTACCGGCTTGGGCTGGTAGGTGATGAAATGCGGGAAGACCTTAAGCCCGCAGAAACAATTAACTAACTACAATGAAACTTATTATCCCAGCAGCAATCGAACGAAGGCTTAACGCCTACGTACAAGGGTTGGATGCGGAGATAGCAGGTATGGGTTCGGTAGAAATGCGCGAAGACGGCAACCTTTGGGTCACAGATATAGCTATCTACGACCAGGAAGTGACTGGCGGTACCGCAGACCTATCGAGCGAAGCACTTGCTCACTTCCAAACTGACCTGGTTAAGAGAGGCATTAGCCCAAAGAACTGGTACTTGTGGTGGCACAGCCACGTAAACATGGCCGCGTACTTTAGCACCATTGATACTGGCACCATTGATTCCAGTAGTGAGTTTGACCACATGGTGTCCTTGGTAGTTAACAAGAGGCGTGAGCGCCAGTGCCGTATTGATACGCACCGCCCGTTCCGCCTCGTGTTGGACAAGGTTCCTGTTGAAATAGCCCCTGAGGTTAATGCGCAAACCATGGCCATAGACGAGAAAATCTATGACCACATGGAGGCCATTAAGGAGCTGCAGGAAGAAAAGAAGGGCATTGAGACGGCAGAGCCAGAAGGCATTGCCGAGGAGATTGCCGCTAAGGTTAAGCGCAAGTACTACGCACCGGCTAAAGCGCCCGTTGGCTTTAGGCGACAGGGCGGTGGCCAGCAGCAGGGTGACCGTGGGTACTTGCAGCTACCCTTAGACGACAAGTGGGCAAAGAAAAGAAAAAAAGATGGCACCGTTTCCACTCCGGGCGAAATCATTGCGGAGTCTGCTCTTGATATAGACGAGGTTGACCTCCTAATTGAGAACACCACCACTATGATTCGTGCTCACGAAGCCAATGGGAACGGTGACACAGTAGAGTGCGACGAGCTTCGTGAGGACTTACGTGATTACCAGGACTACAAGTTGCAGCTGATACTTGATGAGGCTGAGGACGAGTACGTACTGGACCAGCACAGCGGCACATACGTACCACGTTCGGACATACAGTGGGACGATGATGACGACAACATGGGCTTGCCTGCTTTGCCCAAGGGCTATAAGTACGGCTTTAACAGAGGGCGTGACGATGACCGATATTAGCTTATGGAAGTACTAAACGGGATGCGCCACACGGCCATCCACAACCCGGCAGACTACGCACAAAAGCGCGTTGCACTTATTGGCGTAGGAACAATAGGCTCCTGGCTAGCGCACATACTGGCGCGTATGCAGGTAAACATGGACATGTATGACCATGACACCGTTGAGGAGCATAACCTTGCCACGCAGACGTATGGTGCGGCGGACATTGGCAAGTTGAAGGTAGACGCAGTTAAGGAGCAGTTGGACGCCATCTTACCTGGCAATGAGCACCACGCTATTGGGCATGAGTTTGGTATTACCAAGGACATGCCCGCCCACGACATTATTGTTTCTGCAGTTGACAGTTTGCAGGCGCGCAAAGAGATTGCGCAGATGCTTATTGATAACAACATAGAGACACCTATTGTTGATGGGCGTGTGGGGCGTGAACAGGTGGAGGTGTACTACTTTGACAACGCAACGGCATGGCTTGAGCAGCTCCCTGAGGAGGGTGATACCGACCCATGCGGCGCACGCTTTACCGCGTATGCTGCTGTGGAAGCGGCTGGCTTGATGGCCAATAACATCAAGCGCATCTTTGGTGCTCAGGAAATACACGGCACGCGCATTATCTTTGATAACGCGAGCATGACCTTCCTGAACATTAAGCCAAAGAAGGAGGTGCCAGCAGAATTAACCGCATAACCAGCGTATATGATTAAGCGAACAGATTACGACGCAGAGCAAGCACGCGTTAACGACCCAGCTGTACAGCAGGTCAACGCACTTGCCGCTGCCTTGGGCTTTACCTTTGTTGACGGAGAGTATGTTAAGGCAACTCGCACGTACGCAAAGAAGACGCCTGCCAAGACTACTGCAGCAGCAGCACCGCGCCCAGCAAAGCGCATACTGTTCCGCATTAGTGAGGAGGAATGGGACGCAGTACGCAACCTTACCGTAGGGCAATACCACGACGTGACCGAGCTTATGCGCCGTGGCCGCCTTAATATGGAGGCAATGCAGAAGCGCCTGTACCAGATGCAGTGGGGCGCACGCCAGCACGGCAACCGTGGTACATGGCGTTTGGTCCGCCGCAACGGCCAGAACATCGTTATCCGCGAAGCGTAGTATGGGGGAACGCTTTGACAGGCTTGTAGCGCACGGCCAAATCCTAGAGGGAGGGAAGGTCAGCTTCAACAGCCCTGAGTGGCTTGAGAAAATGTTAACCAGGTTTAAGCCTTGTGACATTACTATCCTGTTGGAGCGACAGAAGAACAGCCCGACACAAGAACAGTGGGGGTACCTATGGGGCGTGGTGTATGTAGAAGCAAGCAAGGTGACGGGACACACCCCTGAGGAGCTACATGAGATTATGAAATCTAAGTTCCTACGCAGAAAAAAAGTTTGGCGTGGCACAGAAATTACTACGGTACAGGGCGCAAGCGACCTTAACATGGACGAGCTTGCCAACTTTATTGACAACGTAATTATGGCCTTCGGTGAGATGGAAATTGCCATACCACCTGCAGACTTTAACCTTCGACGCCCACGGTAGTGTTATACACAGGTATCCCACTTGTGATACTAGTGATACTATTACCGCTATGGAAACGAAACCAGCTAAGAAAGCAAAAACGGTAGAGCGCGACGTGGCGGATAAGCTCATTAAGGTTAAGACCACCACCCACCGCTTGCTTAAAATCAAGGCGGCCAAGGAGGGCAAGACCATTGGTGAGTTGCTTACGGCGTTTGCCGAAGCCAAGTAGCACATTGAAAATTAGGTAGTGCGGTTAACGATGGGGTGACTGAACAATCGCACATCCCGGCGATAAGGTGACGCTGAACTGTTAGAGGACGTAGTAGGCGCGCTGTGGGGAAAAACATTACATGACCTAGGGATAGGAAGCGGCACCAAATAAACTGAACGTGCCTGTAGCCATAAGGCCTATAGTTCCCAACTGCAGACGGGAAACGTAGGTACGCTGCATAGAGCAAAGATGGCCTGCTTAGGCATAAGCTCCACTAGACGGAATAAGGGTCCGCGAGGTGCAAAAATAAACGCTGAATTAAGCCCCCACATGCGAGTAAATGGTACTCTCGCCCCCATCGTTAGCCGCATTACCACGTTGCGGGTTAGTGTAGAAGTAGCACGCCTGGCTCATAACCAGAAAGAGTGGGGGCAGTACCCACACCCGCCACACAAATGCCGTCCCCTATTGCGCGGGGCTAAGTCAGCCAACACTTCTGCCGGAGTGTGGGGAGCGGCAAACGGGTAGGTGGCCGAGTAGACGAAAGCATCCGACTGTAAATCGGGTACCCAAGAGGTAAACACCGCTGGTGCAACTCCAGCCCTGCCCACAATTAGCGGTACCTTTAGTATCGACCCTAAAGGCTAAGTAGCTACAACCCGCCGTTGCAAGCAGCCGCATTTGTCTCTCCCGCTGGGCGGAGACTGGATTCCAAACCCGGTCTAGCTTGGTTCGATTCCAAGGGGAGGCGCACATGGAAACTAGCAGGGAACGTTTTGAAAAACTAAAGGTTGCGGTGGCGATGTGGAACGCGCTTCCCGGAGATAAAATAAGCATACTGGATTGCGCGCGTAAGTTTTGCTACCACAAGAAGATGGACGCACAGCCCAAGCGATGGAAAGATGGGTATATGTGCAACAAGTGCGGGTATATGATTAAGGAGAATGAGGAGTAGTGTAATGGCAACACGTTTCGCTCTGGACGAAAAGACTCTAGGTTCGACCCCTAGCTCCTCAGCAAGTTATCCCCGTTAATATCATTGCTGTTTTAATACACTAACGCATACTAGTTATGCGGCCTCTCCAGCAGCCTACCAACACAGAATATTTCACATCCTTGAGTTAGGATGACATGTATCCCCAACCTTTGGCTGCAGCCCAAAACCCCTGTACACAGTGCAGGGGTTGCCGCATTTATGACATACTTAGTGGATGGAACCACACGGCTTTACGAACTTGGGCGGGTTGGAAATGCCTGTAGACGAGCGCGACTTTAAACTAAACCTAGGCGCGGCGACAGGAACACAAACACCGGACACCTACATGCCGGACGCTTTCTTCAAGCGACCACGCGTGTACTACCAGCGGGACATACCTGACTGTGGGGCTAACGCGGGCGCATTTATTTCGGGCTACCTGGATGACGCTGGCAACGAGTACAGCCCGGACTACCAGTGGATTGATATTAAGACGTTTGATGGATACGCACTGGCAGACGGTACCGACATGCGCTCTATATTTAAAAGTGTCACAACGCCAAAAGGTTCGTTGCCTTACGCAATGCTGCCTGAGCAGACTACGCTACCGCTTACGCAGTTCTCATCTACCAAGCGTGTAAGCGCGGCAATGAAAGACGAGGCCGCAAAGCACTTCGTAGCTTCGTACGCCTTCCACACGGAGCCGCTTACGTTTAACCAGCTTAAGGCGCTCATTTACCAGAACAAGGCAGTGTGTCTGCTTATACGGTTGGGTGATGAGTTTTGGACTGACAGCAAAGGCCGTAGCAGCTGGAACGAGAAGGACATACTACCGCTACGTACACCTACCAAGATTGTTAGCGGGCACTTCATTGTGGCGGGTGCGTACGATAAGGACTACATATACTTTGCCAACTGGTGGAGCGAGGATTGGGGTCGCAAGGGCTATGGCTACTTTGGCGCTAACTACCTGCCGCAAATAACACAGGTGGGCACCATTGTTGATGGCTTGGATAAGATACAGCCGGTGTTTACGCGTGACCTTACGGTAGGCAGCAACGGGCTTGATGTGTTGGCGCTACAGAAGTACCTAAACACGCACGGCTACCCTGTAGCTAAAGTTGGCGCAGGCTCACCGGGCAACGAGACTACGTACTTCGGTCCACTTACAAAAACAGCGCTGGCAGCCTTCCAAGCAGCAAAGGGCATTACACCGTCCGTAGGGTACTTTGGTCCCAAAACAAGGGCGTACATTAACGGTAAATAGAAGGGGAAAAGGTTGGGGATACTGGGGATTGCAGGGCTATTTTGCAGGTATAATACCCAGGTATCGAAAAGATACTTGCCACAACGGCTTTTGCTGCATTTGCATTAGGTTGCTATGCCATTCCAGCAGCAGCATCAGCCCCCATCGCTGGTTCGGATGACGTTCCATTATGGATGGTTGCACTAGAGGACAACACTAACCCGTTTACTGTAGTGCAACCCACGAAACCAGCACCAACGATTACCCAAGTAGAGAAGCCTGTAGCCCACACCAGCATAAGCGAGCTTGCAGCCCGTATTGAAGCGTGTGAGTCCGGAGGCAACCCTACAGCACGAAACGCACACAGCACAGCCAAAGGCCTATACCAGTTCCTTGACGGGACTTGGAGGGGGTACGCAATAGAGTATTGGGGTACAACCAATGGCCATGATGTGTTTAACCCTGACGACAACCGCGAGTTAGCCATGTACGTCCTAAACACTTACGGTGCAAAGGATTGGTATGCTAGCAAGCACTGTTGGGCGTAGTATAATGCGTTAGTGCACTGGGGGAGACACCTCGCTTCGGCGGGGTGTTTCTTTTTATCCACATGACAACAACTCCAGCGGATGTATACTAGTTGCATTAGCTTAACTTTTTACCCTTATATGAAGGCAATGCGTATTGAAAAAGTAGAGGGCGGTTTTATGCTCGTAGCACAGCAGGTAGTAGGTACTCGTATTGCAGAAATGCGTCACCTTTTTAACAGCCTTACGGAAGCGAAGACCTACGGGGAACGCTACTACGCCTAATATGGGAGGAGACAAGGCAAGTGCATCTATGGGCTACGCAAGCACTACCACTGGTACCGGCGGCAGTGGCTCGATAGGAGGTATTAAGGTACCCAGGCCAACTTACACCATTAGCCAAATTGACAACGGCTTCCTGGTGAACATTCACAACGCGGACGGCATGTACGGTATGCAGACGTACGCCTTCCCTAAGTTCATTGAGCTTGCAGCCTTCCTTGAGGCACGCCTAGACTTCTAATGGAGGTAGAATACACACCAATTGACCTTGTAAGGCCATACCCCAAGAACGCTAAGGAGCATCCTGCCGAACAGGTAGAAAAGATTGCCAATAGCATTAGGGAGTTTGGTTTTAATCAACCCATCGTTGTTGACGAGGAGGGTGTGGTTATTGTTGGCCACGGACGTTTGGAAGCAGCTAAGCACCTTGGTATTACCGAGGTGCCTGTGCTGAGGCTAAGCATGACGGATGACCAGGCTAAGGCATACCGTCTAGCCGACAACAAGCTTAACGAAAGCCGTTGGGAGATGGAGCTGGTTATTGAGGAGTTGCGTGAGCTGCCGGTTGAGATGATTGACCTTACGGGCTTTAGCGCCAACCTACTTATTGAGGACACAGGCGTAAAAGGGTCGTTGGCCGATAAGTTTATTGCGCCACCGTTTAGCGTGTTGGATACCAAGCAGGGCTACTGGAAGGACCGCCGCAAGCAGTGGTTGGATATGGGTATACGTAGCGAAATAGGACGCAACGAAGGGCTTATTAGTGGTGGTGATAGCGCCAGTATGATGGGTACTATTAACGCGGGCACGTCAGTGTTTGACCCGGTGCTGTGTGAGATTGCTTACAGCTGGTTTAACGTAGCCAACGGTACGGTGCTTGACCCATTTGCGGGTGGTAGCGTGCGCGGCGTTGTGGCAAGCAAGCTGCTGCAACAGTACGTAGGGCACGAGCTACGTAAGGAACAGGTAGAAGCTAACCAGCTCCAGGCAAGTGAGCTGTGTAGTGACCCCATGCCTGTTTGGGTACCGGGCGATAGCAACGTGACGCTTGACCAGAGCGACATACAGGCAGACATGATATTTAGCTGCCCACCCTATGCTGACCTTGAGGTGTACAGTGACGACCCTGCAGACATTAGCAACATGCCATACGCGGAGTTTATGGAGGTGTACCGCAGCATTATTACCAAAGCAGTAGGCAAACTTAAGGAAGACCGCTTTGCTGTGTGGGTGATAGGGGAGGTGCGTAGCAAGGATGGCACGTACTACAACTTCCTAGGCGACACCATTAAAGCATTTACCGATGCTGGCATGGGGTACTACAACGAAATAGTATTGCTTAACGCCCTGGGTACATTGCCGCAGCGCGCGGGCAGGCAGTTTAGTGCTGGGCGTAAGGTAGGTAAGGCGCACCAGAACGTATTGGTGTTTTATAAAGGCAACCCAAAGAACATTGGCAAGAACTACCCAGCCATTGATTTCACGGCCATAAATAAGCTTTTTGACGGGGAAGACTTATCCCCAGACGGGTTCCCAGAGGAGTAGACAATATAACGCTGTAGGTATATATTACATGTATACCAAGTTAACCAGCGTATATGGAAAACACCACGGAACGGGGCATGACAGAGGAAACCAGGCAGCTGCAGCAGGACGCTGAAATGGCACGCGCCAAGCTACGTGTTGGTGCAATAAGCTATGACGAAGCCCGCGCAATAGTGGGTAAGTACGGCGAGCACTTTAACAAGCGCGCCATTGAGCTTGCCAAGGAGTTTGGTATGCGCAGCCCAAAGAAGTTTAGTATCACCGCCTACCTTCGCTAACATGAAGCTCTACGACATACCCCGCAACAGCAAGATACTGCTTACCATTGGCAAGCCAGGGGATGAGGGCAAGGAAACTATGTGTGACTTTAAACACATAGACGGCATGTACTCGTTAATCTATACGCCAGACGGTAGCGCGGTGCACCTGGGTGCTACTACAGAAGTAAAGCTAGTTGACGACCACTATGAAATTGCTTAAGTCCACGCCTGAGCGCGATTGGTATTTGGTAAAGGAGTTTACAACCCTTGCTGGGCTTAAGGCGCGCATACAGCAATGCAGGTGGAAGCGCACTAACTTACTACACGACCACTACACAGGCTACGTGCAGGTGCCAGATGGTGACACTACCAACTACTACGATGACCAAGACGGGGTTGATGTGCATGGCGGTGTGACCTTTTACGACAGCATTGAGGGCGAGGAGGGCAAGTGGGTTGGTTTTGACCTTGCACACTACGGGGATGAAAACCTGGTAATGCCGCTCACGTATGCCGAGGACGAGTGTGAAAAATTAGCAGCACAACTTACCGAAAATGGAAAAGACTAGAACAGTGCAGCAGGAGTACCACGTATGTGATTACTGTCGTAAGGAGGTAGACCTACGCGCTGACGACCTGCACATGATACACGGCGACTTCCCTACAGTTATCTTCCATATGGAACCGTGCTTACGCCAGGCAGCAGTACTGGGCGCACGCGTGCATAACGAAGGCAACGTGCCTATAACCCGCATACATGGTTGACCCTAATGACCAGCCAAAGGTAGCTGCCTTCTTTAAGGAAGCGTTCCAGGTGGACGGGGAGGTGGAGTTTATTACCCCGGAAGCATTACAGGGCTTAATACGTACACATAGGCTTAGTGTAATGAGGCTGCATGATAGCAAGCGTGGTATATTTTATGTAGGAACGTTTAAGCCTAAACCTACAGGCACACCCAACCCTAACCATGGACACAGCTAACGTATTAAAGAGTTTACGGCTACGCATGGGGCTAACCCAGGATGAGTTTGCTAAGCTGGTTGGCGTGCACCAGCCACATGTAAGCCGCAGCGAAAAGCCGGGGTATATATGTGACATTGCATACCTTAAGCGCGTGTCGGAAAAGACAGGCAAGAAGCTGATAATGCACTATGGACGATAGCCTTGATGCGCTGGTACGCGACTTTACTAGCGTTGGCTTTATGGCCAAAAGTGAGGCACGGCGCAGGTTAGACGGGCTAATAGCAAAGGCAGTGGCTGAGGAGAACCGCGCGTGGTTGGAGGGCAATAGGTGTCAAAGCTGTGGTAAGGACAATGACAGCCCATTGAGCGACACCTGCATTACATGCTTAGAGGAGGAATAATATGAAGCATTACGATAGGGCTAGTAAAAAATGGATTACCGAGGAGGAGCGCGACCTAAAGCTCAAGAAGCGTGACGCGTGCAAAGGTGGCAGGCCGCATGACTATGTGGAGGTATTACCTTATGGCGTAGAGGCCAACGATAAGTACCAGGGGCTAACGCAGCCATACTACGACGCAGAGGAAGCTATTAAGGCGTTTACGGAAAAGAAGTATGCCGAGCTAGCCGCTATTGGCATTATTGTTAGGCCGCACGGTTGGTGGCCGCGCAACTACAGGCGCTATATGTGCAGTGTGTGCCATAAGCAAACTACTAAATAGCAGCCGCCCCCACTTTTTCAAGTGAGGGCAGGTTCAGCTTCTTGGTATCCACGAAGCTAGAAGGTGGGTATAGCTCCATTAAGGGGCGAAAATATATGCGCGTTCCAGCAGCGGCACTGTGATATAATAAAAGAGCCTACATTAAGGGTTTATGAACAAAAAGAACCCGCGCCAGGTATGTTTAGCGCGGGTAGATGCTTAGACCACCTCCCTCCTAAAAGTAGTGGTTGCTGGGGAGTTGCCGCCAGAACTGGCGTGTGTACCACAAGGCAAACACACCTACGGCAAGATAGACGACTACCACCATGGCAGTTCGCCGGGGATGTTCATTGGTAAATCAAGTTGCATAGCCCGCTCTCCTTTCCGTAAGTAGTATAGCTCCGTTGTACACAAGTAAGCTGTTCATATCCCCATTTCCATACTAGACATACTTGCTATACTTGTGGCATGGCAGACAAACCCACCGGCAATCCTAACGGACGACCTACAGTAATGACACCAGAGGTTGTACTAAAACTTGAGCAGGCATTTGCTATAGACGCTACGGTAGGAGAAGCTTGTAGTTATGCGGAAATATCGCGTAATACATTCTACGTTTACTTAAAAGAGCACCCGGAGTTCCAGGACAGAATAGACGAGTTGCGCGAACGCCCAATACTTAAGGCACGCCAAACCGTAGTATCAGCACTTACACAGCCTGAGTACGCAATGAAATACCTTGAGCGTAAGGCCAAACGTGAGTTCAGCACACGCATAGAGCAGGACATTACTAGTGGCGGGGAGGCGTTAGACGCAGGTACCGAAGCTAGCGTTAAGGAGCTTAGCGACAAGTTTGATGAATATTTTAAGACGCATACAGCTAATGGCTAAACCAAAGGAGGCTACCTACATACTCACTGACGGGTGTATGTGGGAGATGAATAAGCAGCAGGGCACTAGCGCACCACATGCCATTGAGGTGGTGGACGCAGAGACAGGCCAGGTACGCTACATAAAGTCAGGTAGCCGTATTAAGTTCGTGGACGGTTTCCTTAGTGAAGGGCGTGACCAAAAGACGTACAACAAGCAGTAGCGCACGGCAGCGCACCAAATGTCACAAGCACTAGACGCAATACAGCACCAGAACGTAATGGCCTGGATAGTTAACAACACCATCCGTACTGAGGGTGGTGTGCCTTTGGACTTTAAGCGCCACCGCTACCTAATAGACATTTACCAGGACGATAGCCCTAACCTGGTTGAAATGAAGGCCGCACAGCTTGGGCTTAGTACCATGGAGATTTTCCGTACGCTATACCGTGCCTACTATAAGAAGCTGGATATTATTTACATCCTACCTACGGCTACAGACATCCAGGACTTTGCTGGCGGTAAGGTAAACCGCATTGTAGACAACAACCCCATACTGCAAAGCTGGGTAAAGGATAAGGACAGCACGGTGCAGAAGCGTGTAGGCAAGAACACCATTTACTACCGTGGTAGCTGGAACGAGCGCCAAGCCCTGATGATTAGTGCCGACTGGCTCATCCTTGATGAGTTTGACCGCTGTAAGCAGGAGGTGTTGGAGCAGTACGAGTCACGTTTGCAGCACAGTAAGTACGGCTACAAGTCTATCTTTAGCAACCCTAGTGCACCTGACTTTGGCGTGCACAAGTACTTTAAGAAGACAGACCAGAAGATGTGGTTTGTGCTGCATAGCTGTGGCGTTGAGCTGCTGCTTGATGAAAAGTGCATTGACTATGACCGTGAGCTATTTGTGTGCCCTAACTGCCATGATGAGATTACTGACGAGGAGCGTAGGCTTGGGTATTGGAAGCCCACTACGGTAGGTGAAAAGGATTGGAGCGGCTACTGGCTACCCCTGTGGATTAACCCTGACGTACCCGCTAGCAAGATATGTGAAAGCAAGCGCACTAAGACGCAGGAGTTCTTTGATAACTTCGTAGCAGGCAGGCCGTTTGTTGGCGGTGGTAATAAGGTTAGCGAGGACACTGTGCTGCAGTGCGTAAGCGCAAAGGTAAACGACCATAGTGACCGCATCATTATTGGCGTGGACACTGGGCTGCCAATACATTACGTACTAGCTAACAGGCAGGGCTTCTTCCATTACGGCAAGTGTGTTGACCCTGCTAGGGGTATGGACCCTTACGTGGAGCTAGAAGGCTTCCTTAAGCGTTGGCCTAATAGCATATTGGTAGCTGACCAGGGTGGCGACCTTATTGGCATACGCCGCTTGCAAGCACAGTACCCAGGCCGTGTATTCTTGGTGTGGTACCGCGCTGACCGTAAGACGCAGCAGCTTATTAAGTGGGGCGAGAAGGCTGAGTTCGGTACGGTGACCGCTGACCGCAATAGGCTTATACAGCTGTTTATTGACGAGATGACGGACAAGCGTGTGACGTTTAACGGTAGCCCTAGCGAGTGGCATGACTACGTTGTGCACTGGCTTAACATTTACCGTACCTGGGAGGAAAACAGCATTGGCGTGCGCGAGTTTAAATGGGAGCGCCAGGGTGCTGACCACTGGGTGCACGCTAGTATTTACGCCCGCATTGGCCTGGACCGCTTTGCACAGCAGAAGGCTAGTGTGGTTGGGGGCGACATGTTTGATGGCATACCTACTGCACGTATATGGAACTAACACCTAAACAGCTGGCGTTTATTATCCTCCTGCAACAGTTGGGGGTGTTTGATATTAAGAGCGGCAGCGTGCTGCTTAACATAAACTTTGATGGTCAGGGGCAGATAGGTAGCATAGAACTGACCACTAAGACGCACCACAAAGTACCATAGTTATCCACACCCTGGACTTGCGCGCAATTGCATTGTATTCATGTAGGCTTCATACTACGTAAGTAAGCCAAATAAGCCCACCCGGAACACACCGGCGGCATCCTTTAACTGGGGTGCCGCTTTATTTTTATGCCAAGCCAACTTGACCCGGTAGCACAAAACATTGAGGGCGTACGCCAACTCGTAGGCTCAAAGATGAATAAGACAACTGGAACCCTTACGGTAGAGCCGGAGGGTGTTAGTGATGATTTTGTAGACGAGCTGACCCTTGACCTTGATGACGAGGAGTTAATACTGCTTAGTAAGCAGTGGGAGACTAAGTACGCGGGGTACGAGGCTGGCATTAAGCTACGCCAGGAGGCACAGAAGACGTACTACCTTGGCCGCCAGAAGGAGCCGGGACCTAATAGTTTTTATGATGGGCAGCCAGTGAGCGCCAACCTTATTTTTGAAGCAGAAGAAACCTTCTTGCCAGCAGCCCTAAGCAAGAACCCGGAGCCTGTGGTGTGGACGGACAACACTACGGAAGGTAGCCGCCTAGCAAGCGATGTTAAGACCATGCTGCAGTACCACGCAGACGTGTTGGTACTACGCCGCAAGCTTACGTTGGTGACACGTCATTGGAGCATTTACTTCCTTGGCGTAATGAAGCACGGTTGGGACCCCAAGGTTAAGGACATCAAGAGCGATGTAATAGACCCCAGGAAGCTCATTTTGGACCCTGACGCCACGATTGATAGCTATGGCGACTACGATGGCTCATACCTAGGTGAACGCAAGGAGTGCACCGCAGAGCGCCTTATAGACATGTTCCCTAAGCATAAGGAGTTCATCACCGTAATGGTTGATGGAAAGCTTGGTACTGAGGTGACGTGGACGGAGTGGTGGAGCGATGAGTACACATTTAGCACCTTTAAGGGCGTGGTGCTTGATAAGAGCAAGAACCCACACTTTAACTACAGCAGTGAGGTAGAAGGCGAGGACGCAGACGGCCAGCCAGTAATGGACACGCAGGATGGTATTAACCACTTTGCGTACCCAAAGATGCCGTACACGTTCCTAAGCGTGTTTAGCCTTGGTGAGCAGCCACACGATGTGACTGGTCTTATTGAGCAGAACATCCCTAACCAGCGCCGCATCACCCGCCGCACTGAGCAGCTGGACTACAACCTTACGCGTAGCAACAACAGCGACGTGTTTAGCGAGGACAACTTTAACCAGGAGACGGCTAAGCAGGCAGCTACGGCTATGGCCGCTGGCCGCCCGGTACTTGTGCCATCAGGTAAGGCTATTAGCGAGGCTATCCACCGCCTGCAAAGCCCTAACATTGGTGCCGAGTTCTTTAACGAACTTGAGAACAGCAAGAGCGACCTACGCTCTATCTTTGGCACGCAGGGTATTACCAGCACCGCAACTGACGAGGACCAGACCGCACGCGGCATGATACTTAACCAGTCATACGACAATTCACGTATTGGCGGTGGTATTGGTGACGCGCTTGAGCAGTTTGCAGACAACGTCTTTAACTGGTGGGTGCAGCTATACAGCGTGTACTACGACGAGGAACACTTCGCCGCAATCATGGGGCAAATGAAGGCGGTGGAGTACGTGACGCTTAAGGGCACTGACCTTGGCCGCCGCATCGTAATTAGCGTTGCGCCGGACAGCATGAAGCCGAAGGACGAGATTACGCAGGTTAACCAGGCACTAGCGTTGTGGGATAAGGGCGCTATTGACCCTAAGACGTTGCTTACTGTGCTCGACTTCCCTGACCCACAGCAGACGGCTGAGCAAGCTGTCTTGTGGAAGGTTGACCCTAACGCCTACATGCAGCTCAACTTCCCTGAGCTTGCTAACCGCCTGGCAATGATGGCGCAGCAGGCTGCAATGCAAGCTGGTGCTGTGCCTGGGCAACCAGGCGCGCAGCCAGCCCCAGGGGACGGGGGTGAAGCACCGGAGCAGGTGACCGAGCCTGCACCAAACATAAGCGTTGCTCCAGCAGATGCATCACTTAGCAACGTCCCACTTAATACACCCTAACTATGGCAACTACTAAAAAGACAGCACCAAAGAAGACCGTTAAGCGCACTGTGAAGGAAGCCGTGCAGAAGGTTGAGAAGAAGGTAAAGAAGGTTGCGCGCGAAAGCTTCCCATGTGAAACGTGCGGCGCAACTGGCCTACTTGACCAGCACACGCTGTGCCCGGTATGCGGCGGCACCGGCATTGATATTTAAAAGAAAGAACCCCGTTTGTAAGGCAGTCCGGGAGAACAAGCCTGAACATAAAAACTAATCCTAGAGATAGGCGAAAACATATGCCACCAGAAGAACAGCAGAGTGCAGTACAGGATTTCTTTAACAAACTCCCAACGGAAGATAAGACAGCAGCGGATATATTCGGCACGGGAGCCACAGAGGAACCAACCGTAGAAAATACGGAGACGCAGCAAGTAGACCCTGAGAAGGACCAGCAGCCAGCACGCCCTAACCGCAGGGAGCGCCGCGAAAGCAAGCAGCTCCAGTGGGAACGCGAACAGCGCATTGCTGCAGAAGCGCGAGCTAAAGCATTTGAAGAAGCACGCAGTGTTGCCCAGGAGGGAAACGTTGATGAACGACTCATCCGCCTGTATGGCGCTGACAACCTTGAAGCAGCCAAACTACACCAGCAACTCTTGAACGATGCACGCACTACTGCAGAGGACAACGCTTACAAGCGCATCCAAGCAGAACAGGCAGCCGAAAAGCAGAAGGAACGAGAGTTTGAAAGCTTCATTGACGATGAGCTAGGGAACATTGAGGATGACTACAATGTGGACGTCACCTCCGACTCCCCGGCAGCACGCAAAGCACGTAGGGAGTTCCTTGAGCTAGTCCAGAAGATTTCTCCGAAGGACAGCGAGGGAAACATAACTGCGTACGCGGACTTCAACAGCGTTTGGGAGATGTACCAGGCGAACAAGACGCAAACGACACCACCGGCAGACAACACACGCGCCAAAGAAGTAGCAGCGCGCTCCATGGAAAAGACGGCAACGGGCACACCTGCTCCCAAGCAGCCAACGCCAGGCTTCCGTGGATGGATGAGAGACTTCAACATTAATTAACATTAAAAATAAATTACTAGTATGCCTCCAAGTGTAAATATCACGACGACGACCAACCAGTACCTCGCACCAGCGTGGGTGGACCAGGTCCTCCGTGACAACTTCTTCTTTGGGAAGGTTCTTTCTAAGACCGAGCGCTGGAATGGTTCCCAGATGCTATTCCCAATTAAGTACCAGAAGGGTGTTGCCTCTGTTGCCTTCAACGGCTTCGATGTGCTCCCTATTAACCAGCAGCCAGTTTCTGTGAACATGACGTTCTACCCTACCTTCGTAGCTACGAACGTTGCGCTCGCAGGTAGCGACCTCTCCGTCAACAAGACGCAGATGCAAACGCTCAACCTCATGACAACCATGATGGAGAGCCGCGCACAGGACGCTGCAGACGACATCGGAAACTTCTTCCAGCAGGACGGTTCCGCTTTCGGTGGTAAGGCTCCTATGGGTCTTGCCGGTATCGTTGACAACGGTACCACCCTCGCTTCTTACGGAGGCCTTTCGCGTGCGACCTACACGGGTCTTAACGCAACGGTCACTGCATCAGGCGGGTCCATCTCGCTCCTTAAGGTGCGCCAGCTTTGGAACTCCATTGCCGATGGCCAGGTTCGCCCTGACACCATCCTCACGGACTACAACACCTGGGCGCTCTTTGAGCAGCTCCTCCAGCCGTTCCAGATGAACACCTACACCACTCCAAAGAGTCAGGATGCAGGTGCTGGCTACACGGCTGAGTACTGGGATGGTATGGAGGTTTACCGCGACAAGAAGGTCACTAGCGGAAACTTCTACCTCCTTAACACCAACTTCCTTAAGTTCTATGGACTTAAGTGGTGGGAAGGTACAGCTGTATCCCCACGCGCGAAGGTCATCGAGGGCAACGTGTACGACGAGGCGAACTACGCACCGTCAGCGTTCACCTGGACTGGCTGGATTAAGGCGTACAACCAGGGTGCAGTTAACGGCTTCATGATTCTCGGTGGCCAGCTCGTTTGTACGGACCCATTCCGCAACGGCGTGCTCACCGGCGTCACTGGCATCGTTTAATAGCCGCTAATCCTACGATTATATGGCTGTTGACTTTGCTAACTACGAGGAGTTCTTCCACATCGCTGGTATCGGTTTCATTGTTGGCTCAGGGGCACCTACCCTGCAGGCCGGTAAGGGTTCGCTCTACATCAACGTATCAGCAACCACTACCACTACGCGCCTGTACATCAACACTGACGGCGGCACCACATGGGCAAACTTCACGGCTTCCGCGTAATTACTAACCTAAACAACAGAACTCATGTCCCGAATTACTAACAAAGGAGCTGTTGCACCACTAGCTCTGTTCCAGACGACTACGGACGCTTCGGCGGAGACGTACACTGGCCAGCGCTTTGACTTGTCGGATGGCCGCGAGGTTGTATTCGTACAGGCAGGTGCAGTAGCACTTGTTGCAGATAACCTCATTCAGTCTTCCGCAATCGTTGCGAACCACCAGAACATCGCTGTCACTACGGCAGCTGCTGGTGCAACGCAGATTACGGTGACGCTTGGCGCTACTGCTGCAACGGCAAACCAGTACCAGGGTGGCTTCGTTGCCATCAACGCAGGTACTGGTATTGGCCAGACGCTTAAGATTTCTTCCCACCCGGCAGCTAACGCTTCCGCTACCCTCGTGCTCACGCTTGAGGATGCGCTTGTTGCGGCTGTTGCAACGGCAGACTCTAAGGCGGTACTCATTGCTAACCCGTACGACGCCGTAATCGTTAACCCAACGACTGCGACTGGTACCCCGGTTGGTGTTGCGTTCTACCCTATTGCGGCTTCTGCATACGGATACCTTATCTCTAAGGGTCCCGTAGGAGCGCTCAGCGATGCCTCCGTCGCAGCTGTTGGTCTTGGCATCATGCCTTCCACCACCACTGCAGGCACCATCACTGTGGGTACAGCTACAGGTGCTCGTATCGGACGTGCTCTACAGACCGGCGTGTCTGCAGAAGCTCGTGTCGTGTACGTAGACCTTTAGTCTGCCCTTACTGCGCCCTACGGGGCGTAGTAAAGGGTAGGTTAACCACTACCCTAATTACTACCTGAAAAGGAATAACGCTTGAACAAAGCCACAGTCATGGAAAATGATACAAACGTGCTACCTGAAAACTTTACTGGAGTTTTCTACTTTACTAACGATTCCGATGAGGACTTCACGTCTAAATGGAACGGTGTGGAATACACCTTCCCTGCAGGCAAGCAAGTACCTCTAATCATCCCTGGTGAGACGCCGGAAGGAGTGCAGTCAATCCGTAAGAAGTTCGCCCGCGAGTTTGGAGAGCGTGAGTTCTACAAAACAGAGAAGGGTAAGTACATGAACAGTAAGGACGCAGGCAGTAAGCCAGCCCTTTACACGGACGCAGACATCGCTCCATTCATCCAAAAGTGTCTTGTGCCGCTTGAGCCTGGCAACGCATCCGTACGCATTGTTAAGGAGAACAACGAGGCAGTGTTTACCACTGACCAGAAGGGCAAGCCACGCACACGCGTCCTTGAGGACGGCGATTCACTAACCGGGGAAGGTACCGTAATAGGCTAACCAACCCAAATGAAACTGCTTACTAAGAGCGAAATCGACCAGCAGCGCGCAGCAGAACGTAAACTCGAAATTGACGAGGGTATGAAGCTTGCGCGCCGCGTAGATAACTTACGCCGTACCGCCGCTGAGGAGGAGGGCAAGTTAACTGTATTCGGTGAAGCTAATAAGCAGATTGTATTGGAGCAGCTTAGTGAGCTGGTTAATGACCGCGACACGCTACGCATTGAAGTGGGCGACCTTGAAGTACAGCGCGCTAAGGCACTTGAGCCGGTGGACGCTGAATGGGAAAAGGTTAACGCACGCAGTGCAGAGCTTGATGAGCAGGATGTTGACCTACGCTACCGTGCCCGCGTGATGAAGGATGAGGAAGAAAGCTTAGCTATACGCCGCAAGGATGTAGCTGATGCTGAAAGTAGGATTGCACTTGACCGTAAGCAGACCACACGCAACTTGCTCGATAGCGATGCGATGCGCACGGAGGTTGCTTTGGCAAAAGTAGAGTTTGATACGTACCAGCAGAAGACCGTTAGCAGCCTTGAGGCACGCGAAGCCAAAGTGCGTAGCGATGAGGAGAACGTTGTTAACCGTCTTGAGCGAGTACAGGCACGGGAAGTTGAACAGGACGAAAGGGAGCGCGCGCTTAACGAACGTGAGCGTGCTGTGACAGACCTTGAGGCCACCACGGCTCGTAATACCAAACGACATGGCTGATGCATCATTAGACGAGAACAGCGTTGCAGCCAAAACAGGCGCGCTTAATACGGACGGCATTACGCCTACCCGTATACAAGTAAACCCAACCACCCACGCCATAAGCGTAAGCAACGGCACGGGTGGCAGTGACAATGGCAAGAACGTAGCGGCGCGTGATGGCAACAGCCGCCCAGTACTACTGGGTGTTTCCTCTGCAGACGGCAAGACGCCAGTGGAGATATACACCGACAGTACTGGCGCACTACTTATCCAAAGCACATAACCTTATGGCACAAGCATCACGAGATGAAAATAGTGTCCCAACGCTGCTAGGCGTATCAAACGTTGACGGGCGCACACCAATTGCGGTGTACGTTGACCCAACTACGCACCGCATGTTGGTTGACCTTGGAGGTGGGGGTACAGGTACCGTCACCAGTGTGTCCGTGGTCACTGCCAACGGCTTTGCAGGGTCAGTAGCTACCGCGACAACCACACCTGCTATTACCCTAACTACTACCGTCACCGGCATTGTTAAGGGCAACGGCACAGCAATTAGCGCGGCAGTAGCGGGCACAGATTACCAGGCACCGATTACCCTTACTACTACAGGTACGTCAGGCGCAGCTACCTTTATTGGTAATACGCTCAACATTCCGCAGTACACGGGTGGCGGTGGCAGCGGTACCGTTAACAGCGGTACGGCAAACCAGCTTGCGTACTACGCGGGCACGGGCACAGCAGTTAGCGGCAACGCAAACGCAACAATAGTTAACGGTGCACTTACACTTGGCGTAGCTACTTCGGTGCTAGGCCAGCTTGTGCTATCCGGTAGCACCTCAGGCACTACTACGCTTACACCAGCCGTAGCAGCTTCCGGTACTCTAACGCTTCCAGCAGCAACAGATACATTGGTGGGTAAGGCAACCACAGACACCTTCACCAACAAGACCTTTGATACTGCGGGTACCGGCAACAGCTTTAGCATCAACGGTGTAGCGGTGACGGCCAACTCAGGTACAGGTGCAGTGGCACGCGCTACTAGCCCAGTATTTGTCACGCCAACGCTTGGTACGCCAGTGTCAGGAACGCTTACTAACTGTACGGGGTACGTAGTTGGGAACATCTCTGGCCTCGGTACAGGTGTAGCAACAGCACTTGCAGTAGCAGTAGGCTCCGCAGGTGCGTTTGTCACGTTCAACGGTGCACTTGGCACGCCATCATCCGGTACGGTCACCAACCTTACAGGTACGGCTTCCATAAACATTAACGGTACCGTTGGCGCGACCACACCTACAACGGGTGTGTTCACTACGCTTGTAGCTGGCTCCGCAACATCACTGTTGCTTGGTACAGCAGGTAGCGCAGTTGGTAGCGTAGGCTTCCGCAACGCAACATCGGGCACCATTACCCTTGCGCCTGTGACGGGTGCACTTGGTACTGTGACGCTTTCGTTGCCTGCCGCTACGGACCAGCTTGTAGGCCGTGCCACAACGGACACGCTTACAAACAAAACGCTTACGTCACCAATCATCTCGTCCATCTCAAACACGGGTACCATTACGTTGCCTACCGCGACTACTACCCTTGTTGGACGTGATACGACTGACACGCTAACGAACAAGCGCAACCAGCCACGCACTGCGTCATCCACTACGGCATCTACGCTTACCCCGGACCTTAGTTCGGCAAACGTGTACTTCCGTACTACGCAGACGGCTACGCTTACCATTAACGCGCCAATAGGTACGCCAGTAATTGGTGAGGTAATTGCTATTTACGTTGATGCAGCCGGTGCACAGACGCTTACTATGGATGCAACATACGTTCCATTTAGTAATGCGTTCCCGGCATCGCTTACTGCAGGTAAGACGTTCATGGCAATTGCGCAGTTCAACGGCACTAACTGGAAGACCACTTGGGCTAACGCTGTATAAAACATGGCTAACGTAGATGTACGACTTTGGGGCGGTGGAGGCGGCGGTGGAGCACCAAACTCCGAGCCTGGCGGTGCGGGCGGCTACGTCCGTAATGCGTCTTACGCTGTCACGGCAGGAAGCTCTTACACCGTCACCATTGGACAGGGAGGTTCGCCAGGCCTTAACGCCGGTACAGGTGGTGCAGGCGGTACAGGTTATCGCACAGGAGGTGCCGGAGGTGCTAGTGGTGGAAAGGGAGGTGGTGGTGGAGGTGGTTCCACGCTCTTTGACACGCTTATTGCTGCCGGTGGTGGAGGTGGCGCAGGCGCGGCGAACAGTGGACAAGGTCTTTCACCTGTCGGAACAAACGGCGGCACGGGAGGCGGTGTCTCAAGTATCCAAGGTTCAGGTGGTGGTGGTGCAGCTGGTACTAACGGTACTAACGGTAGCGCAAGCGGCGCTAGCCCTGCTGGTGGAACTGGTGCAACTACTGTCACTTCGGCTGGTGGCGATGGAAACGCTAACAACGGTTCAGGTGGTGGTGGTGCAGCTGGTGCCTCTGGTACTGGTACTGCAGGTACTT
>ERZ1292632.535-Hain-H43-01um-R2-535-length-41639-cov-8_pt1 | contig 41639 bp, 73 predicted proteins | sample MGYA00564407_ERZ1292632 | MGnify/ENA primary metagenome ERZ1292632 (study PRJEB36523, sample SAMEA6512637) | groundwater metagenome | collected 2019-01-08 | study: AquaDiva: Metagenomics assemblies of 32 groundwater samples | reverse complement strand
GGCGCACAAGCACATGGTGCAGAAACTGCTCAAAGTGCGCGCCCACCTGATCCTTTGCTTTCGCGCCGAGGAAAAGATTGAAATGGTGCGCGGCGACGATGGCAAGATGAAGATCGTACCGAAGAAATCCGCGACCGGACTGGATGGCTGGATCCCTATCAGCGAGAAAAATCTACCGTACGAATTGACGGCGAGTTTCCTCCTGCTCGCAACGCAGCCGGGCATCCCGCATCCGATCAAGTTACAAGAACAGCACCGCGCCCTGTTCCCGCTCGATAAGCCGATTACCGAAGCATCGGGCAAACTAATCGCACAATGGGCATCCGGCGCGAAGCCCGCACCGAGCACCAGCGCAGCACCAGCCTCCCCGGAACCGCGAGAGCCCTCCCACTCTCCTGCCGGCGCCGGTGCTGTCGCTGGGGCACCCACGGACGATTCGTTGATCGAGCAGATTGACGCGGCAATTGGCAAACGTAAGTTCAAGACGGCAAACGATCTTGCGAGCTTGATCGCGGACGAAGAGCGGCGCGAGAATGCTGTTGCGCGGATTATGGCGGCTTACGAGGCGGCGGCATGACCACTAGCGACGAGTATCAGATAAAGGCCGCGCACATGATGCAAAGCGCTGCCAGCGAAATGACCAAAACGGCCGCGGAGGTTCAGGAAGCCGCCCGGGAATTGAAATACCTGCTGGAGGATGGATACGGCGGCAACGGGCTACTCTTGCTGGAGGCTCTGCGCAACGCCGCCACTCCTCCCGCTGGCGAAGAATGGGTCCCTTGTAGCGAACCGGCGCAAGGCATGCCGTCGTTTGAGGTGCTCGACGACATCAAGGGACTTGTATACGGGCTGCGCGATGGCCAGTGGTACACGATGCGATTGCCGCCACTGCCGAAGCGTAGATCATGAGCCGCGGATCGTCTCAATCCCCGATGATTGAACCACACGTTCTTTCCGCCATTATTGATGCTGGGGATGAATCAACGATATCTTGTTCGTGCGGATGGGGAAAGCTAGTTCCGATTGGAATGAAGGCTAGTCTTTCCAAATGCGGGGCTGGGCATCTTGGGGGTCTTAAACCCAAAATGAAAAAGAGGAAAAGGAAGTCCTGCACTTGGACGGAAGACGACGACAGCGGAATGTGGGCCACTGATTGCGGAAATTATTTCAAAATCAACGATGGCCAACCGAGCACAAACAAGATGACATTCTGCTGCTACTGCGGGAAGCCGCTCGTTGAAGGGAAGACGAGCACACACTCGGACGACGAGTGCCACTCGACAAGGCTCACTGCGGCCCAATCCCTGTGGGGCGATGACGTAACAGCATTTCCCGAAGAAGAGTCGGAATGAAGCGCCTGCTGGACTGGACATGATCGAACTACGCTGGTTGGTACACCAAATGCCAAGACCACGAGGCATAGACGATGGCATATATTCCCCGCCGCTGCCAGATACAATATATGTCCAGACGCTGCAATATCGTGAATTCCCTCCTGGTTGCATCCCAGGCACAATCGAACCGTCATGGATTGATATTCCATTTGTGAGGGAAACATGACCGACGGAATGAAGCACCTTCTGGTATGGATCGCGCGCGCGGGCTATGCGGTTGGCGCGATCGCCAGCATTATCATCTTCTTCGAGGTGTTTCTGTGGTTCCTGCGAGGCTAGTAGCCCATTCGACGAACGATCAGACGCCTTCGCCTTTGTGCAACTCTTTCTGCAGCGCCTCGCGCGTGGCCTTCAGATCATCCCAGGCCCCGTCTGGAAGGAATCCGATCTCATGTGCCGTTTCGAGCACCGCTTTGGCGTTGCCGACGTAGGCCGCAATGTCTCTCCCAGCAGCAACTATCTTGGGCACGAGTTCAAGCGCTTGGATGGCGTATGCCACAATGCTCAACGATTCGATGACCATGCTACCTCCCTACCGATGCGACAATCGATTGAAATGCGGCCAGAGCGGCCTTCGCCGCAGTGACCGCGCTGTCCACAACGTCCTTGCCGAATCCGGGCGTGCGGACCGCAATCTCTGCGGCAGCGAGCGCTTTGTCGGCTACCGTGTCCGCCTTTTGCAGTTGCGCAACGACGGCCTTATCCGAGCATGGCTGTTTGATCGGCACGGCGCAAGGCGTCAAGCGCTTGTACTCCACTGCCGCCCGCAGCACGACGTTCTGCGCCGCCCTGGCAGCGAATACGGTCTCCTGCGGCGACTGGACGGTTGCGCACGCCGCGAGTAGCAGCGCAGCAATACCTGCATACAGCACTTTCATGGTTTTGTCTCCTGTGGTTGATTTGCCGCGCGCTGTTCCTGGCTCCACTCGGCCCGCCGCGCACGGTTGATGAGCGAGTCGGTTGCATAACCGTTTTTGAAACCGCTGATAATGATGAGCCACCAGCTAAACACGTCCCCGCCGGCGGACTGGTATAGATCCATGCTAACTTCGCCTGCCGATACCATCGCCGCCCCAATCAACGCAAGCAACGTGTTGCGTGGGCACTGGACGAAGAGGTATGTCCACAAGCCGCCGCTGATCTGCCCGGTCGCCCACTGCCGGACATAATGCGCCACCATACCGATGATGCACCCGAACATCATCGCGTACCAGATCTGCGCCTCGGTGCTGTTCGGCACCTGCGCGAGGAATTGCCACAACGTTTCGTGGCCGTTCGCCTTGAGTTGCGCGATGGTTTGTGTCATGTGTATTGCCCTATCAATAGTAATCGAATCTCACGTTCTCGCCGGTTCTTCAGTCCTTGGACCTCGACCATCTTGCCCGTCTTGGGGTCTTTGTCATGGCACCATGCGCGTATCCGGTTAGCTGCCAGGAGCCAGTTGCGCGCCTGTATGGCGTCCATGGTGCGATGTGGCGGCTTCCTCAATGCGAAGATGCCGACATTGTATATAAACAACACCAATGCGTCGAACACGTTCTGCGGCACGCTGCCAAACTGGATCAGGCCGTTCGCGTCATGCGTGGCGCACGACACATCGTAGGCTAGGATCGACTCTGCCTGCTCAGGGGTAATCGACTTCGGTATCGATTCATGCGGTCCGCAGGCGTGGCCGAAACCCCAGGTCCACACGCCGCCGCTGTCTTTGTACGGCACGAGGTTCGGCTGCCCGCCGGCACATTCCAGCGACTTCAGCAGCGCGCGGCCCTCTTCGCTTAGATTCATTTGTACCTCGCTTCATTCGCTCGGCGCTCGTAAAAGTTTTCCATCGGCTTCACTCGCTGACACTCGTCCCACATCTGCTGAAGCTGCTTTTCGCTCAAGCGTGGAAACAATTTCTTCGCTGCGTCCAACCACTCATCTTTGCTCAGCACCAGCGGCAAGTGTGCCTTGTTCATTTTTTGGCAGCAGCAGCAGCAGCAGCAGCAGCAGCGGCAGCAGCGGCAGCGGCGATAGCAGAGGAAGTCTCTATCAAATGACGATCAAGCCGTTCTTCTATTTTGGAAATTCGCCGATCGTTCGCGCAACTCGTCACCTCAAGCCGAGAGAGTTTGAGACGAATATCCCAAATCACCGCAAGCAACGGCAATAGGAGCAGATTGAGCACAAACGAGGCGATTGGAAATAATTCAGCCATGATTATGAGATCCCCTTCTACGTTTCATGAATGCGCGCGAAAGCGCTAGCCAAAAATGGGATGACGGTTTTATCCGACCAGTACGTCATGATGATAGGTAGCATCCTGCTCGCTCCCCAACACCCCTCAAACGTTCTGCCATTCTCGGCCCACTCTGCGCGGCGCGGCAAATTGGATACAGCCGCAAGCGCGCATGGCTCGTCGTAGAGCGTGACGCGGACGCGACCGGCCCCGGCTGTCGCGATGACTCCGGCTTGCGCGAGCAGTGGAAGAATCAAGAACGTGAGGAGCAACATTCTCATTTCGACAGTTAGGCCACCGATTTTAGATCTGGCGGCTCCGGTGTTTTCGGTTTAAGTTCGGCAAGTTCCTTCGCCTGCGCCTCGACCTGTGCAGTCAGTTCCTGGATTCTCTGGTGCGCAACCGCAAGATCCGCCGCCAGTTGCGCGCATCGTTCTGCTATGACATTCACTGCCAGCGTTCGCCCGATGCTCAGTTCCTGCAATGCTGCGTTAATTCTGGTTTCGTCCATTATTGCATCCTCCCTCTAAGTTCGTTGATCTGCGCTTGCTGCTGCTGCAAACGTTGTTCGTGATTCTGCCAACCTGAAATCAACAATTCCTCGAAGGATCCAACAGCGCGAGATTGGTATATTGGCAGGTTATTCTTGTCAACTGCATCCTTTTCCCCTGTGATTGCCCAAGGTACGATAGGTTGAGCTTCGTGCGCAAGAAGCAAAGGCTGGTGCCTTGGATCACCCTTGCGAATCGCATCGTATATCTTCAAATTGGAGAGTATTTTTACCGCATCTAGAAATGGGCCGAAGGTTTCTTTGGTGCGATAGTCAGATGTTATTGAGTAGATAACAGCGTTAGTTTGAACATTACGATAGATTGACCCAATAACTCCTGCGGTATCGTTCACAAACTCGATGAAACCAGCATTTGCTGTGTTATCTGATGTCTGTATAGCGATGCCGTTTTGAGATACTCCGGTATAGAGAATAGAAAGCTTTGAACTAAATAGTTGCGTAGTGTTGAGTGTGACTATCCCGCTAAACGCCCCCGTCGTCCCGCTGATCGCGCCTGCGGTGAATGCCTTGTCCAGCGTAACAGTCGTAGTCGTAGCGTCCACGCTGAATGTGGCCGTGCCGCTCGTCGTTCCCAACAGCGCCAGCGTACCAGCGTTGCCAGCAGTGCCGAATGAGCCGGATTTGAAGCCGCTAATTGATGCTGTACCAGCGCCTGTTACAGCCTGCCCCGTGGGGACACTGATGCCGGCGTTGGCGGTGAGTAGGCCACCTATTGTTATGGCGCCAGTGAAGACTTGCGCGCCCTCAAGGGTCGCGACTGTCAGCTTCGTTGCATCCGGCCGCTGGATATACCAGAGCGCCGCGGCATCGGACGCGCCGAGCGGGTAGCTGCTGAGAAAGCCGGCCGCCGGAGCAGACGGGTGCGAAGTTAATCTTGAGAGAATGTCTTGGGCCATCAGATCACCATCCTTGTGCCGCTGTTGTTAATCGTGCCGGAATTTACGAGTTCGCCGGCAAAGATTGCTTGATACCCACTTGCAATCGTCAAAGTCTCGCCAGTATCCACCGAGCCTTTCTGCATCCACCACGGCGAGATCGACAGCGCCAGTGTACCAGCGCCAGTAATAGGCGAGCCGCTTACCGAGAGATTTACTGTTGGCGCGGTCGCTACGGAAACTGTCTCGGCGACGGAAGTCACTCCCGTACCAGCAGGAACCGCCCACGAACCATCCCCGCGCCAGAATGTAGTCGCGCCAGCCCCCGTACCACTGCCAAGATTGCCGACAGGCAGATTCCCGCTGATATGCGTCGTCAAGCCGATCTTGCCCCAGGTAGGCGCGACACCTATGCCGCCTGAAATGATCGCGTTGCCGGTAGCAACGTCCTCTAGTTTCGATAGCGTCGTCGCCCCGCTCGCATAGAGCAGGTCGCCTATGGTGTAGCTCGCAATGCCAGTGCCGCCCTGCGCTATGCTGGCGATTCCTGAGATCGTGTAGCTACCAGCCAATCCTCGGATGACGCGAAATTCCGACTGGAACGCTTCCTTGACCGCCGCATCCTGAATGCGGTCAGTGCTGAAGAACACGATTCCGGTCGAGGGGTTAGTTACTGAGAGCGTCATGTTAGATACTGAATGATTACGATGCCGTCTCTAGCGGGCTGAAAGGTGCCAGTATAACCCCCACCGCCGCCAGGGCCTTCTTGGCCCTGGCCATTGGTAGCACCAGCTATATTAGCAATCCCTGCGCCACCGCCGCAATACCAAACAGCAGCACCACTAATAGAGTTGGAAACCCCGATCCCGCCATTGCCTGTTTGCGCTGGCAAGGCCGCATCGACTCCAGCCGCACCCATTCCGCCACCGCCGCCACTACAGTCAAAATTGCCGGCTTCGTTATACGTTCCAGAGCCGCCAGCATAACCAACAGTGGCCGATCCTCCCGCGAATGTTCCATCACCGACATCAGGAGCGCCGCCTCCGCCTCCACAAGCACCAGTATATCCAACTTCACCTTGTGTCCCGCCCTTCCCGCCACCCACAACTGATGTGATGAAAGTTGTCGTGCCGCCATTCGTAGCCCCGCTTCCAGAAACCCCCGCTGCACCTATAGTTATAGTAATGTCTCCTGTAGAAGTTATTGTATGGCCAGTGACATAACTCAAACCACCTGCGCCGCCGCCGCCGAAACGGCGCCCGCCGCCGCCGCCGACAATCAGATAATCAATAAGTACAGGCGCTTGCAAAACCGAGAACGTCCCGCTTTCCGTAAATGTGTGAATCGTGTATGCGCCTGAAGTGGTGACCGTCCCACCGGTTGCCTTCGGGCCGGTTACAGTGAAAGATGCGCTGGTTGCGTTGACCAAATCATACGCGCTAGCCACAAGCGTATAACCAACGCCACTATTGTTGATCTGAAGATCAGAAAACGTCGCTACTCCTGCCACTGCTGTTTTCGTCAACGTGCCAGAAAGTGTACCCGGTGATGGCGTCCCTGGATTGTTGCCTATAGCTAATGTTACCGAATCAGCGTATGCAGTAAATACCGCGCCAGCATTATTAACAGCGGAAACCACTACCGCCGGGCTTATTGATGTGTTGATTTCTGTTTGTGAAGGTTGCGTAGTAAATGTCAGTTCTGGCAATTGGCCAGTGAATTCCCAATAAGTTGGCTTCCATTCTGGCGTTATCGTTACTCCTGTTCCTGTGCCTCCAGTAGTTCCTACTGGTGAAGTAGGTAGTTTTTTATATGTGCCTGGATCGTCAATTACGACCGTTAAAACTGCGCCAACCGCATCGATAGTAGCCACCTTCACAATCGCTGGGCTGCCGCCAGGAACGAGTTCCCCGTCATCCAAAACTAGCGTTAGCTTATTTCCAATGGTATAGCCGGTCCCACTTGCAGTTATGGTCTGACCCCCGGTCAACCTAAATGCCGTTTGCACAAGCATACTGCCGCTGCCTGGGGTAATCATGCTATTTCACATCGTTCAGCATGTTGCACGTCGCGCGCGTAGCAGACTCGACATAGTATGAGAATGTATCCACGGCGCTATTCGTCGCAGTCAACACCGGAACCACACCGGAAGGGAACTTCCAGAATGCGTTGTAGGCTAACGTCTTAGGAGCGCTCGCATGCTGCGTTAATACCAGCACCCCTGATTGACCGGCAACCGCGTTCGACGGCGCCGCCAGCGTCGTATTCTCCGTCAGCGTATGCGTGAAGTTGTTGGCTAGGCTAAGATCAACAGCAATAGATGCCGCCGCGCTCGTCAGGGCAACAGGTGTCCCGCGCTGCGCCTTCGTCCAACTGTTCGCGGTTCCTAGAAAACCAGCCGGGGAACTTCGAGCAATCTGAAATCTTGTCCCGTCATAGACCACCTCGACTATCATCCCGGAAGTGATATCTCCGGCAATGAGAGCCGTTGTCCCGTCCCGCGTTACCGCCTTCGCTCCCAGAGCGGTAGCTCCGCTAGGCGTAATGTTCAACGTCACCGCGCCAGTATTCGTTCCGGCCGCGATGAACCTGAACCGCTGGCCGGCTGAATAGGCTGCCATCGAAGCCGGACCAGCGGCCGCAATCGTGTCCGCGCCAGAGATCGAAGTCAGGTATCCGTAGACGTAGGTATTTACATCATCGAACCAAGCATCGTCGGTGAGCGTTACACCATCTGTGAAGTCGGTCGAACTCATTACGGTCTCTGGAATCGAGTCCCATCATAAACAACGTCCACAATTGCACCTGATACGATATCCGCAGCAACCAATGCGGAAGTGCCATTTTTCGTGACTGCTTTCGCGCCGAGCGCCGATCCGCCGCTAGGCGTAATGTTGAGCGTTACGGCGCCGGTATTCTGCCCCGCAGAGACGAATGTGAACCGCTGGCCGGCAGCGTAGGCAGACATTGAGGCAGGGCCGGTAGCCGTGATCGTGTCAACGCCGGATACCGAAGTCAGGTAGCCATAGGCGTGAGTGTCCACGTCGTCAAACCAACCGTCGTCAGTCGCTGTCGCGCCGTCGGTGAAGTTTGTAGTTGTCATTATTGGTTTCCTTGCGAACTAGAAGCAAACACGCTGACCCTGATTCCGGCATTTATCAAATGTTCAGATAGCCTGTTTGATTCTGCTATATTGAACGGCATTTTGCTCGCCTTAGCCATTTCGGCAGCTAGCGCAGGGTCGTATATGACTGCCTTCAATAGATCATCCGTGCGATCTTCGGTTTTTTTGATAAGAAACCGACTCAACAAATGCAGCGCGGCCGTTACCGCGCTTTGCCGTCCGGCAGCCGTATTCGCCGACTGCGCCCAAATTGTTCTCGGCGAAGACCCGGTGATATTTTCGGCCATGCCGGTAATGGATAGCGGTTCCCCATGAAGCGGCGGCGTCGCGCGTCGTTGTATCGTCTTCGCCGTCGCGATAGTTAGGAGATTTTCAAAGTGCTTCAGGTCAAGTTTGTCTAGCGCCGGACGTAGCGCCGCCTCATTGCTTAGGACAAACGCCAGCGGATCCATTCCCGCTTTTTGTGCAGCCTCCGGAACGGCGTAAACGATAGCCCTGGCAGTTGCTTTCCTGGTTCTCTCATCGCGCGAAGACGCTATCAATTGCCGCAAATATCCCGGATCAGCTAGCGCTTTCTGTGCCACTTTAGCGTTATCAGGCTCGTTCGCTATTTTGGCCAACGTCGTCTTGTCGAGCGCCGATTGCGCTTCGGATAGACGCCCCGCGCGCGCCGCCAGTGCATCATTGATCGCAGTGGTCGTTTTCAATGCGCCGGAAATATCAGGCAGTTTATCCAGTGTTTCCTTGTTCGCCCGCATAAACCGTTGTGCCGCGCCCTGGTCAATGTAGCCTTCTCGTATTGCGGCATCTTTGAACAAACCGATTACGCCGTCACTCAATGCGCGTTGCGCCTCCGCGTTTCCTTGATAGAGCAGATTGAAGTCGTCGATCCCTGACGGAGTGAAAAACTTGCTGACTACTGTCTCAGGCTTTACGATTTCGCCAAACCTGTTGATCGCCGCCATCCGGCCGCCGACTCCCTCGTAGAACGCTGGCGCATACTTGGTGGAAAACCATTGGTTGAATTCCGTTAGTTTTGCGGCAACATCGCCTTGTCCTTTTGTCTCAAATGCCGCCAGTCTTTCTCCAAGGGAGTTTTTCAACTGCATCAGGAAGTATTCCTGTGTCCGGTTCCCGGCCCTGTTAGCAGAAATTAACTGACTATTCGTGGCCCTATACAGAGAATGAAGTTCCTCAAAAGATGAGTAATTAACAAATACAGGAACCTTGTCACCCGGCATGTATTTCCTGATTACCTCACCGAACAAAGGCGGCATCTTCTGGAATTCGTTTACATCCGCGTCGCGCAACTTTTTCAGCAATTCAGCTTCGCCAACCAAGTTTTCTTTGACGCCTGCCCGTTTTGCCATAGAGTAAAGGTCTTTTATCCGCGAGTTCTTTTCGGCGCGCGCCACTTTTTGGGCTTGATCGCGCAGAATCTGTAACTTTTCACCGGAAAATTGCTGCGCTGCACCAGGAAGTGCTGCCGCGAGGTTTTCTCGCGTCGTCTCTATCCGAGATAGCAGGTCATCCAATGCAGAGGATGTTTTCCGCAAAGACACATCCACTGCGCGCGAGATATTGCCGCCGCCAGGAAACGCCATCTCAGTAGCTGCCCTGATTACCTGCTCATTTTGTGCATGGACTTGAGAGTATTTTCCAAGCTCTTCGGGCATGCTTCTGGCGACATTGTGCTCGAGCGAGGCAATAGCCGGTGCTCCGCTCGCTTGTGCGAGAGTAGGCTTGAATTCGCCAGCCCCCAATTTCGCAAGGGCATCTTTTACGCTTTCGGCCTGCGCAAGGTTAGCCTGCGTCGATGGATTCACATTCAGGGCTCCGCCGAGCTCTTTTGCAGCCAACGCGTTGGCCGACGCGCCCAGGGCATTCTTGCTGAAATTGGGAGCAACCACTGCGCGCAGTTTGTCCAGCGCGATCGGCGTCGCCGCTCCAGTGATCGAACCAGCGACGCCGCCAATTATGTCGCCCGCTGCGCGCCCGATGGTTTCTCCGGTTGGGCCACCCACCCGCTTGCCGATATCAGCACCGACATCACCGCCAACGCTGGCCGCAGCCCCGCCCTCGATAGAGGCCATGGCTTCGGCGGACAGCGCTGTCAACGGCCGCGCCGCTTTCGCCACGGTCACCGCGGACGGGACAACGCTTGCGCCAGCGAACCGCGCTCCGGCCCCAAGAAGTTTTTGGGCGGTATCGGCCGGCTTCAGGTTTGTGACGCCGATCAATTCCTCGTATCCCTTTCGGGCTCGGTCCACAAGGTCTGAAAAATTAGGGATTCTCTCGCCCGAGCCTTCCGGCATTCCCAGTGCCTTGTACGCATACGGAAGCAGCCTCAGAACAGCGCCTGGGCCGGACGCCTCCGCTAATCCCTTCAGAATCATCGTAGGCGTGTCCATGACACCCTTGACGGCCTCTTGGCCTACGTACTGGCCAAACGTGCCTGTCTCGCCTTTGGGCGCTGCGGCAGATACGACTCTTGGGAATAAGGGAGTATCGCCCGCAGCGGCCACGGCATCAGGCACAAACCGCCCGGTTGTAGGTGCGTCAGCAACAAATCCCATTATTGCCAAGTCCCAGATTTTCCGCCGATCGTAATTCTAGTCCCCGGCGCTAGTCCTGCTGCCGCTGCCTCGGCTTCGGTAGCGAACGATTTTATGCCAGGCTGCGCTCCCTGCCCTCCGCTCATCCCCTCAAACGGATCGCGTACTAGGCTAGGATCTCCACCAGCAGCCTTGACGCGAGATTTTACGTTCTCGTGCATCTGCCTAACTTGTTTCGACTGCGCGTTGAACTTGTCGTTGACTACATTCACCATCTGCGCAGCAACATCATCAGGTAATTGCTTGCCCTCGAAATAACTCAGGATGCCGGTCTGAATACGAGCGCCGATGTTCCCGAGAGCGCCAACGTCCGCACGCTCGAATCTGTTTATCTGCCCGCCGCGAGGATGCGTAGCGCGCATGAATGCATTCACTAGATTGTTGTCGTAGGTAGCCTTTTCAGCTACTGGAGCTTTTGAGCGAGCCTTGAACGCATCGTTGAGAACCTGTACCTCCGGCAACAAGTCCGACACCTTCTTAACCTGCGGATTTGTCTCGAACCTATTCACTACGGTATCTATTTGCCACGGTCGAAGAATGTCGCGTGTTGCACTTCGTGTTGCATTTGACTGGTCCGCCAACTCGCGGCGCAACGCATTCGCTTGAGCAGCCAAGTTAGCCTGCTGCTCCCTTGATAGCGCCCTGTCTTGTGATAGCGTTTCGATCTGAAATAAGCGAGCTTCCAAAGCATCTTTCCGAGCTTGCGCTGTCGCTTCCATCGTTGCCCTGCGCTGCGCCTCCGCTGCCTGATGCGCGCTGTAGGCTTCCATTCCCTTGGGTCCGGTCATGGCCGCTTGCTGGCGCAAGGCATCGACGTTGACCCTCGGCGCAATCGCCTCGCGTCCAGGCCCGCCGCCAAGCTCAGGAGGCGGCTCGGCAATAGCGGCTTGGCCTGGCGTGGTATTGCGCGCGATATTTTCAGGAGAAAATACAGCCCGTTCCCTTTCCGCTTGCGCCGCCTCCATTTGGCTCTTTTGCATCTGCGCGAGCTTCCCCGCAACCTCGATGCCCCCAGGGATACGCATAACCTGCCGCAACTTAACCTCCATCGGCGCATCCGAAGACATGACGCCGATAATCGCTTGCTGCGCCTTCTGGGCCTGCATCTTCGCAAGCAAGCCCTGAATGGCGCCGGCCCGGTCAAGATCCGTGTTCTCCCGGCCCCGGTTGATGCGGTCCTGCTCGTTGTAGCCGGAGAGGAAAGGAATGTCGGCTAGAGTGCCCATTACCAGCCTCCTATCGACCGCCACTCGGCCATCTGTTGCGCGTAGGACTTGGGCGGATTGAAGATGTTGTTTGCCGACGATCCAAGCGCATTCCACATATTCGCACCAGATTGAATGCCGGCAAGATTCAGCGTCTGGTTACCTGCGCTGTTCGCGGCGGCAGAGTTGTACGCGGACAGCCCGCCGAACCCACCAAGCCGATCCTTCTCCTGTCCGAGTTTCCCGAACAACTGATCCGCAGAATAGCTCTGCAATTGCTGCAGCGAATTTCCCGAGCCTGTCGGATTCCCCGACATAGAAAGCGACCGCGCCATGATGTCAGATCCCTGCTGTACCGGAGTCGTGACCTCTTTGCTAGACAGGAATGCGGACGGGTCGGCGTACAGGTCAGTGAGCTTTGTCCGGTACGGAGCGCCGAACCCCTTGTATTCATCGAACTGGGATTTTAGCTGCGCCGCAAGGTCGTTTATGGCTTTCGTCTGGGAGTCGGCCGCGAACGCGCCTATCACTCCGGGCGCGGCATTCCCAAGGACGGATAACCAGTCATCGGCTGTCGCGGTCCCGTCCAAGATCCTGCTCAATGCTGACCCGGCTGCGATCGCGCCACCGGCCCCGGCACCACCGCCCGTTAGGTCTGCCAGCGTTTCTCCGGTCCCGCCAGCGGCAGCAGCCGCCGCCGCATCCACTTCCATTCCTCCGCTACCGATTGCACCACCAGCAACACGCGCCGCGCCCTCGCCAGCCCCAGCGACACCCGTCTCCAGGGCGCCAGACGTGCCCCCCAGGCCGCCTAGATCAGCAAACTCGCCAGCCCCAGCGACACCCGTCTCCACCCCACCAGAAACGGCGCCAGCCGTCGTGTCCGTTCCGGCGCCACCCATCAGAGCAGTATCTCCGGCCCCGCCGGCAATGCCACCAGCGCCCGTTAGGTCGGCCAGCGTTTCATATCCAGTACTACCACCAGTAGCAAGCGTATCAGCCCCACTCATTAAGGCACTATCTCCGGCCCCGCCGGCAATGCCACCAGCGCCCGTTAGGTCGGCCAGCGTTTCATATCCAGTACTACCACCAGTAGCAAGCGTATCAGCCCCACTCATTAAGGCACTATCTCCGGCCCCGCCGGCAATGCCACCAAACGCGCCACCCAGGGCACCAGCGCCAGCAATCAGACCGATGCCGTACAGCGGGCTGTCGTAGTTCCACTCGCCGGCCTTCTTCGCCGCATCGAAAACCTGCCCCATTCCTTGAGATTCAATCGTTGCGGCCTGATCTTTCGGGATTGGCGCAGATACGCCCAATGCGGTCATTTGCTGCGCGTCAGTCAAATTAGGGTCGTTCAGATAGTTCTGATACATCAAGATCGCGTCTTGCGGGCTTGAACCGGAACGCTGCGCATAGGAAAAGAAATCAGCTTTGGAAAGGTTCTTGCTCATTCTGGCCATAGCCGCTTCTGCGCTAAAGAAACCATTGCCTTGATCCATCGGAGCGAGATTGCCTTGATCGTCAACAAGGAAATAATTCCATCCCTCGTCTTCTCTGCCTTGCCCCATCGCAGGACGCAGTTCCGCTTTGTATTCCATGATGTGCCTCTATTGTTTCCGCTAAACACCTACCTCGAAATTACCTTCGAGCGCTTCTATTCTCATAGGCGTATTCGCCTGATGCAAAATGCCCCACGCCCTTCGCTTGCTCGCGCCAAGCCGCGTCCAATATACTTGATCCGCAGACAGGTCGCCGTCTTCCCTGACGGTGTAGGTCTGGTAGTCGTCATCGGAATAAAATAGCGTGATCGGCGAAGTCGTCGCCTCTCTGTCCGCGATGAGAGTTGCATCCTCCCAAAACTTCTTGCGCGCCGTTCCATGATCCATCGGGGGCAATTGCACCCTAGCGCCGTATGCTTCGCCGTTGTCCGTGAAGTTCAGGCTCGCATGATTCTGAACAAAGACCTTCCCCAGCGTCGAAATGTTCGAGATCGCGTAGTTCACCATCGTCCCGCCAATCGAGATCGAGGCCGTCTTCGTAGCCAGCGGTGTCAACGTCGTTTCCTCGAACCAGAACTTTTCCTCGATGCAGTACACGTACACGCTCGCCGCCGCTTTCACACGCACGAATGAGCGCCCGTAGTAGCGTGTCGTCGTCAGCGATACGTTCGTCGTCCCGGCTAGAATAAGAAGCCCATCTATTTCAGGAGTCGATATTCGGCTGACCGACCCATCATATTGAAAGACCGACAGCCCGCCCTCAGGCGTTGAACCGGCCCAGAACGTGGTATCTGAAATCCTGGCGATGGCGTCCGCCGATATAGCCCCGACTTTCACCGTCTTGGCGACTTCCTTGGCGAACGGGAACGGCGTCAACCCAGCGTTGTAGAAAAACTGCAACGACTGCGTTCCGAAACACATTATCATGTGACCGTGCCTAACTGCGGCTACTCCGGCGTCCGGGTAAGCGTTCGCCGTGTCGTAGCTGGTTGCGGTCCATGCGGTAACGCTATTGAGATCGGATGCCCAAAGCACCCCGGTCGTGTCCATGATGCAGGCGTAGCCGTCCATGTGGCAGAACGTGCCCGCCAGCGTCTTGCCCGCGTTCCCCGGAAAGTCCGCGTCTGTAATCTTGGTGAACGCTGCCGTTACCGTGTCGTAGTACCAGCCGGTACTGTCACTTGAGGCTGTGACGATTGTCGGGACGTTCGCGCCGACCTTTGTCTCGGTGAGTCCAGTCACGCGCCCGGTGATTGCCCCAAGGCTTGTTACGCCGTTATAGACAGTGGAATTCGTTGCGCCAAACGCTGAAATGACGTGATTACCCGGCGTCTCCCCGGTCCAGATGAAAATGTCGTTGCCGATATTTCCAGCGGCCGGTGTCGAATTCACGCCCCACCCCGGTCGCTTCACGGTGTAGACGCGCTTCTTCCCCGTAATCGGGTCTGTGATCGTTTCGCTGAAGCAGTTGATGAACCGGGCGTCTTTGTTGGCCGATCCGGTTGAAGTCCCAATCGTACCACCAACGGTCATCAACCCAACGATGCCGACTCCGACGATACCGGAAGATCCGCCTTGCGTGTTGATGGCAGAAATCCGTTGCGTATAGGCCGCTGACAGCGGGATACGGAACGGTTTGCGGATTGCCATGACTACGGGCCGGTAAGAATGGAACCGCTAGGCACAGATAAACCGTCAGCGCGGAGAACGGACGACGGCAGATTGACGCCCTTGATTGCACGCTTTGAGTCTGCGGCAATCTTGATAATTTCAGCCGGGACTGGTTTGAATCCAGCGGATATTTCGATGGCAAAGTTGAACTCGATCGCCCGCTGATACCCAGGCGGAAGAACGACGGTATCCAATATGGTGGTGAAAATCTGCAATTGCTTCCACGAGTCGATGTAGAGCGTCAGACTGGCAGAGGGAGCAGGATAAACCTTGATCGTCGCAAGGCCCGCGACAAATGCGGCGTTGTAGGTCAAATACGTTGGATACGTGTTGCCCGTGCTCTTGGCGACGATATCGTCGTATTCTTGTTGCTCGATGATGCGCAGGTCAGAATCGTAACTGCTAGAGTCTCGAACGAAAGCCTTCGTGATCTTCGTTGGCCTAGCCGTGTTGAAGGTTCCGCTTGATCCAATAGTGTAGGCAACAGTCCCGGCAACGAGCGAGAAATTCTCTTGCAGGATTTGGTACACCATCAGCCGTTCCAGCGACCACGATTCAAGCATCGTGTTCAGGTCCGCGAGGTACGCCACCTGTTCGTTCGCGGTGAGCGATGCGGCTATCTCCTTTTCACCGAGAAGGCGCAGACTGCGCAAAATCATTGATGAAGGGGTGGCACTCATACAATTGCTCTCCTTGGGCCACGCCTTGATTCATACATTGGATTTAGATAAGCCATTATCCGATTTCCTTACGCAGCCGCCTTGCGCCCCAACGCTGATCGGCCTGCTCGCCATGTTTTTCCTCGTAGGCGCATCGCAGAACGTCGATGTCGTCTTGGTCGTCGTCCGCTGTCTGTTCTTGAACCTGCGCGGGAGCCTCGGCAAGCGCCTGCACCTTCGGCTTCCATACGTCGCGCTTCCAGCCGAGTTTTTCGTGCTCGGCCGCGGCTTCATCGTTCCCGACATTCATCGCGCCATGCAACGGGTGCGTCATGTAGATCATGTCAACTCCTTTATGCCGCTCGTTTCAATATTCTGTTCGCGAACTCATGCAATGCGTGGGTTACGTCATGCTCTGGATCTTGAACCATTGCTGCAAGCAAACCATCGCCTCGCAGCTTAAATACCTGCGGAGCGATACGAAAGAAGTCTTTCAAGAAATCCGCCTGCATCAAAAAACTCGGGCGCGTGATGAAATCCTGGCCGTTGCATCTGACGATCAAGGCGTCACTCACGGAGTCTGTAGCGTAGGCGTGCGTATTTCCCCTGAAAGATTTAGTGTCCCCACGGAAAGACGAGTCGCAGCCGTAAAATGTGATGTCGCGATAACCCATGTCTAGGGAAATCTTCGGTGCTGCCGTGATTGTGGTAGCCCAATGGTTCGCGTTAGGTCCTGTTTCGATCAGGTCGAACACTTCTATCTTGGCAGACTTTAGCGCCTCGAACACCGAGGCATCGCAACAAGTCGCCAGGATCGCTTTCGTCGCCCCTTTTCCATCAATGGCCAACTGCGGAGACTGGTCAATGGTGAAAAATGTTGGCCGCACGATCCCGATTGAAAGCGCCCATTGAAAAGCACTGCCACTGATCCACATATCTCCGGCCCACCCGCGCAACTCTGAGGCATAGTCCATTGCCGACGGCCCCCCGCCGACAACAGCCAATGGCGGACGGCCGTGCTTGCTCAGACTCGGAAGTCCGAGAGATTTTGTATGCGCGATATTCTGCGCCGTCTTTTCTCTCGTTATTCCGACGACTTGACCTACCCAGTTGATTTTCATTACGTCAAAATCACGCCGATGCTGCGAAGTGCCACGATCACGGCATTGGTCGCGTCCACATGCGCCTGCAATTGAGCAGTAGTTGCGTACCCAACGCCGGTGGTCGCTACAGCGCCAGTGGTCAGCGCCGTCGCAATGGCGGACGTTTGCGCTACCGGAGCCACACCGTACAACCCGATCGTTGATGCGCTGGTAGAGCCAATGGCAGCCGTTGCGCTCACGGTCAGCCCTGAAGTAGTAGCTAATGTGAACGTTCCCGCCGCCGCAGTTGCAGCTCCGACCGTGGTTGCATCGAGACTCGTAAGGTGGGCGCTGGTTGCAGTCAACGCCGTAAATGCCCCCGTCGCAGCCGTAGCCGCGCCCACTGTAGTCGCGTCCAGGCTTGTCAAGTGCGCGCTCGTAGCGGTTAGAGCAGTGAACGCACCCGTGGCGGCGGTGGCGGCGCCTACCGTAGTTGCATTGAGGCTGGTCAAGTGCGCACTCGTTGCTACCAGGGCGGTGAATGTCCCAGCTACCGGAGTTGTTCCGCCGACGACGGTATTATTCAACGTGGCATTAACGATTGTTGACCCGTCAAGATCTTGATCCTTGTACGCAACGCCGATTGATTTAGTATCACCCATGATGATGCTCCTTGTCAGTAAAACCTTTATTGATTCTCTCAGCTAGAGAGCGCTCGCCGTGCGTGATGTCGTGATCCTGTGACTTAACCATCGCCGCCAGAAGCCCGTCGCCGCGCATCTTGAAAACTGTTGGAAACTGCCCGATGACCTTGCACAAAAATTCAGCTTGCAACAGAAACCCCGGATTGGTCAGGAAAGATTCCCCATTGCTCGAAACTCTCAGCATTCCGATAACAGGCTCGTCGTAGTATGCGTGCGTCCTGTTTCTATAGGACGAGTCGCAGCCGTAGAACGTGATGTCCGTATAGCCCATGTCCAGCGCGATCTTGGGCGCCGCCGTGACTGTCGTCGCCCAGTGGTTAGCGCCTTCGCCGCCATGAACGAGGTCGAACACTTCGACCTTTGCGTCCCTCAACTCATGGAACACCAACGGATCGCAGCACGTGGCTAGAATCGCCTTCTTCGCGCCGACACCGTCAGCAGCCAAACGAGGATGCTGGTCTATGGTGAAAAACGTCGGATTGACCACGCCCAACGACTTGACCCACTGAAACGCGCTGCCGCTGACCCACATATCGCCAGCCCACCCGCGCAGCTCGTCAACGTAATCGACAGCAGAAGGCCCGCCGCCGACGACCGCGAGCGGAGGCCGCGCAAACTTCGATAGTCCCTGAAGTTTGCGCGCCTTCGATTTTGCGATGTTTTCCGCCTCCCGTTCCGGGGGGACGCTCAACTCGCAATTAGTCCACCTGATCTTCATCTAGGTGGCAATGATGCCCTTCTCCCGCAGCGCCACAATGACGGCGTTGAGGGCGTCAACCATCAACTGCAACTGTGCCGTGGAGGCAAAGCCAGCAGCCACGCCGGCGGTGATGGTTACCCCGGTCGTTAGAGCCGTCAGAATTGCAGCCGCTTGATCGACCGGAGTAGAACCGTGAAGCGCCAGCAGGTCGGTGGAAGCCCCGCCCCACTGCGAACCGTCCGGGCTACCGTAATCGAGTCTTTCGTATGTTGCCATGTCAAAATCTCCTGTTAATGTTTCACGTGGAACTTAGGCCGCGGCCGAACCGATCATGCGGCACGCCCACTGAGGACGAATCGCAGCATACCCGTACAGGATATCGATCCGGGTGATCTGCTCATCGTTGCGAATGTCGGATGCCTGCCAGACGCGCAGCGAAATGCCATCGACAGTCTTTCTGACGCACCGGATCGCATCGCCCATCAACGGCAGCTCGCCGGTAACGAAGGCGAAAGCATCCTTGTGGTACATCAGACTTTGCGGGTAGTTCGTGGTCGCCGCACCGACCCAGACCAGTGCAGCAGTCGTGGTGGTAGTGACGTCCAGGTCTGCCCCGGTTGCGCCGCATACGTTCTTCCGCGCGCCGGTCAGGTAGATCGTGGGTGAGACAACGAAAGCCGTCTGACTCGCCGGCGCAATAACGGTGAACTGCTTCAGGTGCCCGTAAGCCGCCTTGGTTTCAGGATGGCAGTCATAGACGCCGGCCAGCGTGAACACCATGCCGACTACCGGGGTCGTGGTGATCCCGGTAACGGTCAGCGTGCTGTCGGCGTCCACGATGGTATAGGTATCCAGAGTGCCGCCGGATACGTCAGCCGAATTCGGCATCGACCAAGTACGCTCGTTTTCGTAGAAGTCGGCCATCGCCATCCGAGCGATGAAGCCTTCGCGGTATTGCTCGCTGATGGCGCTCGTCGGATTGAACAGCCCTTGAGTACCTTTCGCCAGAGTCCCCATCGTGATGGAGTCCATCTGAATCGCGCGCTGGCCGTCTTTCGGCGCCAATTGCTGGTTCAGTTTGGCCCTCGCGGCGCCCGGTGCGGTGAGATCCGAAATGGCAGTACCCGCAGTACCTGCGACTTGAGAGGTCGCCTTCGTGCAGCCCTGCAACACGTCGGACTCGACACCAGACATAAGGACCGATACGGCCGGCTGGATGTGACGCTGAGAAAAGTCGTCCTTGTCCAGGAGCAGTTCCGCGGAATTGAACCGCATGGCGACGTGATCCTGAGTCGCCAGCGTCAAATTCACGCTCTGATCCGTCGAATCCTGAACATCGGCTACGCGCGTACCTTGCGTGCGCGTGTATTGGACGGGCAACCGCACCCGCAGCGTTCCGTCAATTTTCCTTCCAGATTGCCCAAACGACTCGTCAAACTGACGGTTGATCGTTCCGAGAAAGGCGGCTTTCTCGTGCGCGATACGCTGCGCCTCGTTGGTGATCCAGTCGATTGTTAGATTGGTATTACTCACGTTTGACATTCCTTCTAAAGTGCCTCGCCAAACTGACAATCGACCGTTAAACGGCCAAATACGACAGTCTGGTTAGGCTATGCCTTCACTCGACCCAACTCCCTATTTCGCAGCCGCAAGAATTCCTTGTAGTTGCTGGCGTCCTCCGAACCTTTCGTTGTGGTTGCCCGCGTTCCTGAGACTGGGGAAATGGGTTCTGGTGCTTTCGATACTTCTCTCGGTTTTGGCGGTTGCAGTTTGAGCGTTGCAGAAAGCCTGCCTATTTCAAGAAACTGATCGACGGGATCAAGCGCCGCAATGCGCCGGGCTTCGGCCATGTTCTTGCCAAGATGGTACGCAACATCGTCGCCATTCTCGGCCTTCATGATCGCCACTGCCCACGGCGTAGTGGGCTTGATATCTCCGACAACATCGTCGAAGTCCTCATACTTGGACTCCGCTTTTGCCGCGCGTTCTTCCCAACCCGACTGCAACTGCTTTTGCCGTGCATGGCCGGATTCTTCGCGCTGCTTCGCTTCGTGTTCCTTGAACGCTTTCGCTGTTTCGTGCTTCGCTTTTGCCGTCGCGTATTCCTCGATGTTGGAAAAATTCTCCAACCTCGGCGCGGTTTCGTCAGCCGGCGCTTTCGGCGCCGACTCCTTCAACTTTGCCTCCAGGAAATCCGCCCTGGCTTTTTGCTCTGCCGCTTCTCGGTGCAACCTGCTAATCTTTCGCTCGAACCGGGATTGACCGACCTTCTCAGGCGGTTTCTCGGCCGGAGCCTCTACGGGCTTTTCGCCATCTGCGGGTGCCGCGCCCGCAGGCGTTTCGACGGTCGCTACAACCGTCTCGGCTGGCGCACTTGGCGCTGGTGCTGCTGGTACTGCTACTACAACTTCATCGGCCATGAAATACTCCTGGTCACCGCGTCAATCCGGGCGCGTCACGGTAAAATTCATTGCTGCGCAGGCTGTCTAGCCGCCTCCATCGAAGCCACTCTCAGATCAACGCCTGCCTGTATGTCGGCAACCTCAAGTTTCGTCTTTGCGTCCAAGTTCGCCTTCCAAACCTCAAGGTTCTGGAGCATCGTCGTTTTCTCCTGCTCAAGCGCAATCTCGGCCTCAGCCTTCTCGCGCGCGAGCCTCAATTCCTCTTGCTGCGCGCGCTCTTTCAACTGGAATTCTGCGCTCAACTCCTGCATTCTCAGTTCGTGCTTGGCCTTACCCTCGCCAGCGGCAACCTGAATCTTGGCTTGTGCAGCCTGTACGCCAGACTCGGCTTGCTGGAGCTTACCCTGCGCCTCCTGCAACGCTTGCCCCATCTGCTGCATCTGCATCTGCATTTCTTGCATTTTCTGCATGGCTTGCGGCGGGATGGGCGGCTGGCCGTCCTCAGGATCGGCCAAGCCGGGCGGGAGGAGCTTCTTCAGCATCTCGACAGCTTTATCAGCGCCGTTGAAGTCCGAGTTTTTGACGGCGAGGTAGCGCATGACCGCCGCACTCGCCGGGTCCTTGGCCGTGTTTGCAAGGTCCGAGAACACCGCGGCCGCTTCCATGCGTCGCGTGTTGTAGGACGGCCCGGTCGTCACTGTCACATCGTAGGTGCCCACGCCAAGATTGTAGATTTTCTTGACCTTCCCGGACTGGTCCACCACCTGGCGGCTCGCCATCTCCTGGTTCGGATCGACCATCGCGCTTCTGTGCTCGCCATCCTCGCCCAAGAGCCTCACGATTTGCTTGGTATCGTAAATCTTCGGGATCAGATCCACGATGATTCTGCCGCCGTGCCGGATAGCCAAGGCGAGTCCATCGGGGAAGTTGAATGTCCCGGTATCGGATTCACGGGTGAGCGCCAGAATCGCCTTTCCTGACTGCTGTGGCTGCTCCTGGCCCAAGGACGCCTTGAACATGCCAAGGCTCGTCTGAATGTCGTGCTCGATCAACTGCAACTGGTTGATCAGCGCCGTTTCCATCGCGGTCGGCTGCTGGCGTTGCGGCGGCGGAACCATCTGATTGTCGATCGACACCGGATCGTACTCCAGTCGCGAATAACTGATCGAGTTCGCCTTATCCCATCGGTCGCCCATCGTGGCGAACTGCCCAACGGCACCGATAAAGGGCGCTTTCGGCGCGAGTGCAAGCTTCTCCGTAATCGCGGAAAACGTGTAGTTGTACGCCCTCAGGCTGTCGATTGCCGGCCTGACGATGCCCCAAACAAGGTGTTGGCCGTCAACCCATGCCTCCTTGCCTATCGCCTTCGCTATCGGAATGTACTTGCCCGGCCAGCCGCGCTTTTCGAGAACTTCCACGCCGGTCAGCTTGCACCATTTCGTTGCCTTCTTTGCGCTCTTGCGCGTCTTGACGATTCCGACGCGCATCTCTTCAGGAATGGAATCGTAGTCCTCGCGGGTGACGGTCTGGCCGTCTTCCAGCAGCAGCAGCTCAATGGGCTCGAAGTCGAAGTAGAAGTACTCGACCACCCATACTGAATCTTCCGACTCCCAATAGCGCTGATTCTCCGACAGGCTGGCAAAATCCGACGTTTCGTGCTTCTTCCCCGGATATTCCCGCTTGAATCGGTCCTTCGGAACTTCGTCTATGATGAACCCGTACTCGGCGTCAGACCCATCGGGCATGACATGCGGACCCAGGTAACAGGTGAACATATCCGGTATCGGCTTGATGACGATCTTTTGCTGAAAGCTCGCCTCGCCGACATATTCCGTGACAACGCGAAAGTAGCCCTCGCCAACGGTCACCTGAGACTGCCCGCAAGTGACGTAAGCAACCGAAGCTGTAGACTGCTCCTCGATGTGCCGCGTCAAATCCTGGTAAATCTCGGCCGTGTCCGAGTCCCCGTAATCATCCACCGGCCGCGCCTTAATGGCGGGCATGTTCTGGCGCATGTCGTTCACGACCTGCGAGATGTACTGTTGGCACTTGTCGATTGTGAGGCACGGGCGCGGACCGCCAGGCTGCGACGTGTCTTCCCGCCCTGCGCGAATTCCAGAATCCCACTGATCAAGACTGGCGAACTTCAAATCGAAAAGCTGCTTCCTGCGACTGTCCTCGCTCGTCTCGATGCAGTTCTGAAGACGCTCGCGCGCTTCCTCCAGCAACGCTTCGTCTGGAGACCTCGATTCGTCTTTTTCTTCGTCAGCCATTTATCTATCCAGCGCCTCACGGCGTTAGGCATTACATTGGTGGGGCTACCAGCGCCTCACGGCGTTAGGTCAATAACCGCCCCAGTCAGTCATTTAACAACCCTCATAATACGCTTGAACGCTTTGGGGCGTGGGCGACCCGCGTTTTCCCACGCCTCTGCAACGCTTTCTCCGTGGAATGTATTGTCGCCATGTGTGCATGCCCACATGTTCCAAGCGCTAGCTCCCCTGAACACGAAATGCGGTTTAACAAAGTTTCTTGGCCCCCTAAGACTATGAACGCCAGATTTAATCTGTCCCATCATGCCATCCAGGCAGTAGAATTTTCACCGGCCCGGCGCGGCGGTGGAATGTAGGGCAAACTCATCGGCTCTTCCTTTGGCCACACAAGCTTCAGGTCCGGCTCGGCAATCCGCGACAACGCATCCATAGCGTCATCGTGAATCCCAACCGGGAACGGCAGATATTCCTCTTCGACAAACGTATGCACGAGGTCAACCACCGTCTTCTGGTAGTCCGTGACGTGAAGTGAGTGCGGCAGGTAGAACCGCCCTTGCTCGAAAATAGGAATCATCCGCCCGATGCGGTCGTTCTTCTTCGTCTGCCCCCCGACCTCAGTAATGTCGAAGCGGTAGCTTTGCTGCTCCTGCTCGGCCTTGATGTGCTCCACATCCGCCATGAGGCCGTACTTCTCGTAACGCACCTGCTTGGGCTTCCACTTGCGATGCAGCGTGAAGAGGCGCTCCGTGCGCTCGGTCAAGTTCATCCGGTCGCGCACCATTTCGAGCACGTAGTAGTTGCTGTCCGTCCCCAACCCAACCACCCACATGGCGGTATAGTCGCTGCCCTTCTTCTTGCTCGACGCCGCATCCACTAGGATGTAGTTGTTCGTGCGCGTAGGTTTTATCTTGTAGAAGCGCAACCACTCGCGCTTGAAACCTTGCAATGCGTCCGCCTTCGGGTTGAGGAGGATCTGGGCAGCGAAGGTATGCGGCCCCATGTCCCGGCGCTTCTCAACCATCTGCTCGACAGACAAAAACACCGGACGCCCGTCCTCTGTCCCGTCGTCCGTCCCCGGATATTCCCTCGCAACAGCAGTCTTCCTGTCCATGATCGTTCGGTACGTGTCGTTGAAATGCCAGCGCGTGCCGGCAAACCGCCGAACGTGTTTTTTCGACGCCAAGTTGTAGGACTGCTCCAGCGCCTTCCTGGTCTTCTCGATCATTTCCGGTGTCGTCACCGACGCCTCAACCACGATGTCGTCGTACATCAGGACCCGAAAGTGTTTGCTTATGGGCTGGCCATCAATTAGCCCCCACGCCTCGATCGTGCCCTCGGGTGGATTGGACTTCCGGCGAACGATGATCCCATCGTCCTCGCTCCACTTCGGAGCCGCTCGTATGTCCACCCCCCACAGCACATCAGGAAACGCCTGGTGCAGCAACAAGTTCTGCTCGAACTCGCGCATGATCTGCCTCAAAAACGCCTTCGCTATCGGCCGCGTGTGCGAGAAAATCCCCACAGTGATCTCAGGATCGTTCAAAATGTCCTGGATCGTCTTCCCAAACGTGATGATCGACGACTTCCCATGACCGCGCGCCCACAAATCAAGGTGATCGTCCGGGTTCCCCTCAACCTCCCTCACCCTTGCATATAGCCACAAATTCACCAGGTCGCGCCGCCCACATACCCGCGCGAGCAGGTAGAACAAATCACACTGGCACAACCCGCGCACCACCTTGATCAAATTCTTCTGCGCGCGCCCCGCCCCCTCCAACTTGTCCCAGTACGCAACCGTCTGCTCAAGCGTCATCCGGCGCAGCCCCTCGCCTACAGCAGTCGGAAATATCCGCTCAAGTTCCACGTGGAACACCCCCAGAATTCGCAGTCCTCACCGCATCAATCCCCGCCGCCCACCACCCCCGATACTCAAACACCGGAACCGCCCCAAAGGGCAGCGTGAACTCCTCATCCCGAAACCGCCACCGCCTCAACTCCTTCTCGCGTGAAAATATCGGAATCGCGTACCCCGCAGAAAACATCTCGTCAGGTCGCGCACTCATCTCACTCTTCGCCGGCTTCGGCATCTTGTGCGGCACCCTCACAGGCTTCATCGGCACCGGCTTATGCTTCATGGCAACCTCCTGAAAAATATTTTGCGTCGCTACGCGGAATACGCGATTTTTGGGGAAAGGAAAGAGGGGAGGGTACCTTCATGACCGGGGGGGCCGAGGTCGCGGACTGGACTGCCCCCCCGGCAGGGTGCGCCGCGTCTCGATCGCTGCCAGTCGCGCGCACACTGCGATGAGCGCACGCATGCGCGACCGTGACCGTGACCGTGACCGTGACGCACTGCGGCATGGCGCATGCGCGACCGTGGCAAAAGTGTTTAACATAACGCCCGTATGGCTACGCTCGGGCATCTTCGGCCTTGACGCACTGCGGCATCGGCTCGGTCGTCGGTACGATCTCGGCGAGCATCGCTACCGCCGATCCCGCGAGCAGTTGGTCGGCGCCGGCGACATTGACCTGGACGGTGACGACGTTAGCCTTCGCTCCCCAGCGTTCGGGGAATTCCCTTTCTGCGAACCACGCGGCCGCCCGAAAACCTTCCCGCGCGCGTGATACATCCGTCGTGCCTTCCGCCTCTAAAATCCCGTCAAATTGCTCCTCCAGTCGCACCTCGGCGCCTATTTCCCTCGCTTGTCGGTAATCTGGGTCTTTTGCCAACTGATTGGCGATGGCTTGAGGGGATACACCGACCTTGGCCGCTATGGCCTTGAGCATTGTGCCCTTGGCGACCTGAGAGATTATCTCCTCGCGGTGCTGAATTGCTACGGCAGTCATTGCGCCTGTCCTTGTCCTTGTTGCGGAGGTGCCGGCCGGAATAGGCTAGCTGGCAGGTACACGAACCAGCATCCTGCCAACTGTGCGCAGAGGATAGCGAGGATTGCGATTGAGATGACCTTGCGCATGATGGCGCGACTGTGCGCTTGTTCTGCCGGATTGTCAAATCCTCGATTACCCGACTATTGCGCATGGTTATTGATCTCGTGCCGGATTGTCACGGGTCGGTTCGGGGGTTCGGTTGTGATCGAACTGGCGCGGACTCGGACAAGTGGGTTTACTGCTCTGCTCTGCTCTGCTGGTTGACTTCGCGTTGACTTTCCGTTGAACGACCGTTGAACGCGCGTTGAAATAGTGCCGCAAATTGCGTCACTTTGTGCCGCGATTGTGCTGTCTTTCCGCTCCGGCCTGTGGATAACTCTGGGGATAACCTTGTGGATAAGAAATATTATCCTTTGTTTGTAACGAGTTAGCACTTTTTGGCACGCTGCATGCATATACTTGATCATGCACGCGGCGCCGGGTATGGCGGTAGCGTGCCCGACAGCCCGCCGGAAGCGGGCGAGGAGAATTTTAAAATGAGCAACCATCCGAACTGGACCGACAGTCACGTAGCGCAGAACGGCCTTCGGACCTCGATTGTTAAGCAATTCGGCAACAACCATCCGAATCGCTCGACTGGCAGGATAGGATATGACTATTCACGCGACCCCAATGACCTGCGTGTACGCTGTCCGAAACACGGCGATAAACGTCGCGGGCCACCTCTGTATGCCGGCGAGGAATGGGGCGCACATGACTTCCCGACATGCGAAATATGCGGCACCGTGCTTGACGCTCTCGTGCTGGTGGACTAACCGATTCCAGCCCGCCGTGACAGGACGGGCGAGAATACCGCGCCAGCGATCTGGCAATAACCCGGAGGAACGAAAATGCGAAATACAAAATCCTATTACTCGGCGCCGTGCCGAGTAATGTACCGCACGGCACGCGGATCCGTCGTGCGCCTGGGCGGGTACGCCCTGATCGCTCGCATGCGAGCAGAAGGGCGGCTGATAGCTGCTTGGTCCACCAGCACGGGGAAAGCGTTTTGATTCCCCTGCCCCTGCTCGCGCGGGGGCTTTGGAATAGCGACCTGGCGATCCAGGGAAACCAAGGGGGAACGAAAATGAAACGAGGCATACATCACGAGTCAGACGGATGGTTGTTGTGTTACGACGGATTTGCCCTTGAGGGGCAGGTCTTCCCAACGCTGGCAGCGGCGCAATTGGCTTGGCGCCAGGAAAACAGGCGCGAATATCCCGCCTACCGGGACGCAGCGACTGCAACGGGCATGTACGACCACGACGACAGCAATTGATTCCCCCGCCGGCCCCAAAGCCGGTTTTGGAATACCGCCACGAGTCGGCCACTCGCAGATAGATGAGGAGCAGAAAATGAGAGACGGACATCGGTGCAGTGAGCACTGGGTCTACCACGGCCCAGAAGAAAGGAAAGCTGATGTGAGCAAGTGTGGTTGCATTCGTTTTGCGTCGTTCACGGCGTGGAACGAGTGTGCTGTGTGTGGCGCCACTAATAATGGCACACACTATCACAGCTACACGGAGGCGTGTAGCCCAGATCACGATTGATTCCCCTGCTCCTGCTCACGCGGGGGCCTCGGAATACCTGCCAGGGGTCAGCCTGGCGACCGGAACGAGGCGGCATCCTCGCGGGAGATAGAAATGCGTGCAGCACCCTGCACAGTGTACCGCCCGGATGCATCGGGCACTCTGGCCCCGGTCGCAGTCGTGGCCGGGACGGCCAAGCGGCCGAGCGTAATTCGCTCCGGCCCGTTCGTGGCATGGGACGACCAGTGCCAGGCCACCCGCGCCGGCGATACGCTCGCTGCGTGCGCGGAATATATCTGCGCCGGCGAGACCGACGCGGTAATCGTGCGGATGGGGCCGAACGGCCCGCAGCCGCTCAACGCCGCCGAGCGCGCGGAACTGCACCGGCTGATAGAGGAGGGATCGGAATGAGGCGCGGCGAGACAGAGTTGCTGCGCAATTTGCGCGCGGCAAAAGGCCGGCTCGATGCGGCCAAGGAGGTCAACCTGAACCGGCGTGCAATCGGCCGGCGGCTGGCCGAGGAAAACGAGCAGCGGTATGTGCTCGAATGCGTGTACCAATTTTGGCGCACGCTCGGGGATGGGCGATGAAGCCCATCATCCTCAGCCGCCACGCCGGCGTAGTGGCGTGGCTCGCCGCCCGCGCAATAGTTGGCGACGTCGTAGCCCACGCCACGCCCGACCAGGTGCGCGGGCGTGTGGTGTATGGGGTCCTGCCGCTGCATCTGGCTGTGCTGGCCGCAGCGGTATGGAGTGTCGATCTGCCTGGCCTCACCCCCGAGCAGCGCGGGCAGGACCTGACGCCGGCGGAGATGGATAGCGCAGGCGCGATCCTGCGCGGGTATAAAGTGCAGTCCCTGCGTGTCGGGCCGACACGCGATCGACAGGAGGCGGCATCATGAGCCAATGGTCACCGCTCTGGGCGCTACCCAGGGCACAGCGAGAGCCGGCATTGCGTGCCGCGCGCTACACCGCCCCGGTAGCCGGTGCGGCAGCGGCAAAGTCCGCTCGCCGCGCGGCTGCCCGGCGCGCACGACGCGGCCGCTAGGCCGTGGCCCGATTCCGAGGCGTGTATCGGATTGATTCCCCTGCCCCTGCTCTGCGGGGGCCTCGGAATGCCTGCCAGGTGGCTGACCTGGCACCTGATCCCGGCCAGGAGCGCCGCGGAACCAAGATAGGGGTAACTGATCATGAGCATCACCTACACGTTTCCGCCCAATTGCCCAATTGCCAAATTGGCAAATCAGACCGTAACCGGCGGCAAACCCTGCACGCTGCCGGATGGTTCGCCGGGCGTTGATTTTGGGATCCAGCTCGGGGGGATCGTAAAAGCCAAACTCGCCGGGAAAACGGACCTACAAGCGCAGGTAAATGCGTACTACGCCGATATGGCGGCGCGCAAAGCCGCGCTCGATAGCATCGGCTGGCCGCAGTATCAAGCCGTGCAACGCCGCGCGTACAACGCGCGTGCCGCCTATGATCGCGCTAGCGAGCATGGCTACCCTGTGCGCCAAGCGGCAGCAATGCGCGCCGCCGACGAGGCGCTTGATGCAACCCGCGTGCAATACCCGGTGGCAGCGGCCTACGCCAAAGCGGAGAGCTACAGCATGGCCGAAAATTATGCCAAAGCCGGCGCGGGCCGGGAAGCGATGGAAGCAATCGAGTCTGGCGCTGATCCGATGGCAGCAGTTGCGGCGATGGAATCCGAATGGTCCGCTGCCGCCGAAAGGATGGTGCAAAATGCGTAGCACCATCATTATCAGCCGGCGCGGCGCCGGCTATATCGCCACCGTCGCCGGCAAATTCGGCGGCGGGCATCAGGGTGCGCGCTGCGGACTCACCCCTACCGATGCGGCAGCTACCGCGGCCCGCTACATGATCGAGTATGCGCAGAGCAATCCCGAGGGCGGCGACCTCATGGCACCGCCCGAGGTACTCGACCTGGTCCCTCTGCACCTGCGCTCGATCTGATTCCAGCCCGCCGTGACAGGACGGGCGAGAATACCGCGCCAGCCGGCTGCTGGCACAACAGTGCGCGAGGAGAACAATGATGCAGGATAACCAAGGAAACCGACCATGACACCGAACCAAGCGCTTACCGCGCTGCAGGGCTTTATCAGCATGGGCCAGCTTCGCGTCATCACCGCAGGATGCCGCGGCGAGGAAGGTGACTACTTCCGCGCCAAACTGACAGAGTACGGCGAACGCATCGCCGCAATGCCAAAGACCTACGATCAGGGAGACCTGGGCGAGCAGGCCGTCATATCCCTGCATTACTTCATCGGCGGCTGCGACTGGTACATCACCGAGCGTGACATTGACGAAGACGGCGAAGGTCAGATTCAGGCATTTGGCCTTGCTGACCTGTTCGGCGATGGCGGCGAAATCGGCTACATTTCAATCCCGGAGATCCTCGCCAACGGTGGGGAACTGGATCTGCACTTCGCGCCTTGCACGCTTGCCGAAGTCAAAGCCGACCGGGTAGCCGCGCGCGAATTCGACGCTGCATGAGGATCCTGGAAACCGCCCGGGCGCTGGCGAGGATTGCCGGCCTGGGCGCCGGCGCGCGCTATCTCAGGCGCGCCGGTATCCTTGCCCTTGCCGCAGAACTGGACGCCTTGAGCGCCTTGATTCTACTTTGGCGCGCGAAGCTGTTGAAAAAGAGGCGCTAAAGAGCGCAGTTTAACGCGCGTTTAACACCCGTTGAACGAGCGTTAAATGTTTTTGTTTGTTGCTTGCCTATCTAGTATGTTTTGTGCTAGATTAGATGCATGGACGAATTGCTTACCCCACAAGAGACAGCCGACATACTCAAGTTGTCGATTCACACACTATCGACATGGCGATCACGAACCGAATTCGCTGGCCCGCCATGGCTCAACGTTGGAGGATCTATCCGCTATCAGCGCTCCGATTTAGATCATTGGATTGCATCACGGAAGCGCAATGGCCGCACGACCAGCGCTTGAGCGCTTGCCCTATTTCAGGTTTCATCCTGCCGATTATCTGATCGACACCAACGGCTTGACGCTCGCAGAACACGGCGTCTACACGCTGATGCTGCTCAATTATTACTGGTCCGGCACGCTACCCGATACCGCGTCAGCGTTGTATTCAATCTGCGGTGCCCGTGATGATGTGGCGCGCGCTGCTGTGGATCTGGTGTTGGCTCGGTTTTTCCATTCCGAGAATGGCCACACAATACACCACCGAGTTGAGCGCGAGTTGGCGCAGTATGGCGAAATGATCAGAACAAATCAGGCAGCCGGGCGACGTTCTGCCGAGGTCCGCGCGGCAAAGCGAACGCTCACGCCCAAGGCAAAGCCCAAAGGCAACGGCGAGGACAAGCCGGCCGATGATTCTTTCGCCTCGTTCTGGGCCGTGTATCCGCGCCACGAAGCGAAAGCGGCCGCGGCGAAGGCGTGGGCCAAGCTGGCGCCCGACGAAGCGCTGCAGGGGCGCATCCTGACGGCTGTAGCGACACAAAAGGCTAGTCAGCAGTGGCAGCGCGACGGCGGGAAGTATGTGCCGCACCCGGCAACATGGATCAATGCGCGCAGATGGGAAGATGAGGCGGCGCCGGCGCAAGAGGAACGGTTTCCGATATGAAGATCATCCGGCCTCCACAATTCGCAGACAAACAAAAGCGTCTATGGGAAAACGGTCTGCCGCCAGGCGACAAGACCGGCTGGCCCGATGTGGATCAATACTACAGCGTTGCGCCGGGCATGCTGACGATTTTGACCGGATACCCCGGCAGCGGGAAATCAGAATGGCTCGACGCGTTGCTGCTCAACCTGAGCAAACAAGGCTGGAAATTTCTCCTCTATTCGCCGGAAAATCTACCCCACGAATTGCACCTGGCGAAATGGCTCGAAAAACTCTGGAACAAGCCATTCGGCGACGGCCCGACCGAGCGCATATCCCCAGCGGAAGTGCAGGTTGGACTCGACGAACTCGGCCAGCACTTCGCATTTCTCGCGCCCAAAGCCGAGGAGCCCGTATCTATGCCGTCCATCCTGGCGGATGCCTCGACATACTTCGAGGATGATTTTTCCGATAGCAAACATGGACTGATCGTGGATCCGTGGAATGAACTTGAGCACCTGCGGCCACGCGACATTTCCGAAACAGAGTACATCAGCTATACGCTCGGCATGGTGCGCGCCTGGGCACGCGAACGGCGCATCCACGTATGGATTGTCGCGCATCCGCAAAAACTGAAGCGATTAGACAGTGGGCATTTGCCGATCCCTAACCCGGACAGCATTTCAGGCTCAGTTCACTGGTGGAATAAAGCCGATTGTTCGATCACCGTGCATCGGGATCTTGCTGACCCGCGCAATCCAAATGTCGATATCTATGTGCAAAAAGTGCGCTTCAAGCACATCGGAAAAGTTGGGAAGGCGACGCTGCGCTACGTCCGGCTGACCGGGCGGTATGAGTCAATGCCGGCGAAACAGTTTTCCGTGGTCCGCGACGACGACTAGATTCCGCACTGCCTCGCAATCTGCCTCATCGCCCGCTCATACTCCCTGCACGTCGCGCCGGGATGCATCGCGATCCACGCCGCCTTGAGCCGCTCGTAGCGCGCGTAATCGGGCAGCGGCATCACGTGCCCCAATCTGGTTTGTGTTGTCTGTTTTTCCGGTCCGCGCTCGTTGCGCACCCATTAATGTGCGGATCTGGGTGCACCGAGCCGCAGCGCATGCATACGCCGTGTTGGTGGAACCGGTATCCATCCGCGCGCAGCCGATCGATATACGCGCGGCGCTCATCGGTCCACTCTGGCCGATACCACCTCCATTCACCGTCCACGAATACGCTCATCCCTGCCCTCCCGCCTGCCTCATGAGGATTTCCATTGCCGCACGTTCCTCGGGCACTGTGCGAACCGGATGCTCGCGCAGCCAGTCGGTACGCAGCCGATCGTACCTGATCCAAAGTGCACTCGGGCGCTTGCTCTGCCGCTCGGGCGGGAACAGTTTGTGCTGCGTACTCATGCCGGTGCTGGCTTGTGCCATCGCGCAGCGTTTGCCTTGCGCGCAATCTCTACCCTGCGCGCCGGCGTGAGCGACAACGCGCGCGCATATCCGCCGCGCAATCCGCCGAGTTTCCCTATCGCCCGGAGTCGTTTTAATTTCGCAATTTTGGTTTCCATCGCGCTACCATACGCCTATTTCACGCAATGCGCAATGCTTGAGCATAATTGATCTAGATCACGCTTTTTGAAGAAAGTTGAAAAAATGCTTGACCATTTGATGCTTGACCATTACACTTCCGATTCCGAGGCGTGTATCGGATGATTCCCCGATGTCCGCCGATAGCGGGTATCGAGGAATGCCTGCCAGGGGTCAACCTGGCCCGACAGCCGGCCGGTAGCCGGCGAGGAGAATAGAGATGGCATTTGCGCGAATTGATACCTCCGACGCCTATCGCGCCGGAGAGATTGCCGGAGCCGCCAGCGGCGATCGGCAGAATCCGTATCCGGCTCGGTCGGTGGCTGGCCGCGCGTGGTTGCGCGGATACAACGCGACGTTCAGCGTTCCCTCGGCCAACCTGCCGAGATCGCAATCGGAGCGCGCACAGTCCGAGCGCGTGCGACAGCAGATCCTCGCCAATCTGCGAGGATAAATTTGCCTGCCAGTCGGCTGGACTGGCGAGAACATCACCCTGGGCGCCGCAGCCGGCGCCCGAAAGGCACATCAATCATGACCTCCGCTGAATTCGCCCGAAATATAGCCGGCGACGGCTCCGCCTCGTTTGCCCTGCAGCGCATGATTGCGACTGCGGCCGAACGCGACGTGCTCGACGCCCTCATCGACTCCGAGGCGCTCGCGACCTACTGCAGGCTACGCGCCGTAGAGGCTGGAATCCTCAATGAGCCGGTGCGCACGATTACGCCGATTACATGAGAATCCTGCGCAACTCCCTCCTCCTCGCCCGCATCTGCGGGCCCCGGGCGGGATTGCGCTACGCCCGGCACGCCACCTTGATTGCGCTGGCTGCCGGACTCGACGAATGGGCCGCGCTGCTGCAGCTATGGCGGGCGCGGATTTTGCAATGCATTGAATAGGGGATCAAAATGACAATCACATCAGCGGATGTAGCTCTCTGGCCAGTGGTAGACGGCTGGAGCGTGAGCCCAGGGGTGCCGGGAATCCCCGCAGGCACACACATAATAATGGGCGCGTGGTCGGAGATCGGCGCGGGGTCGAAGATCGGCGCGTGGTCGGAGATCGGCGCGAGGTCGAAGATCGGCGCGGGGTCGGAGATCGGCGCGAGGTCGGAGATCGGCGCGGGGTCGGAGATCGGCGCGGGGTCGATAGGGATTATTGCAGATCTCGGACGCGAGCAAAAAAGGAAATATGGCCGCTGCCTCTATATCGGACACGATAATATTGGCCGCCTGCAGGCGGGATGCCATAATTTCCTGCTCGCTGAGGCTCGCGCGCATTGGGGCGCGGCGGATTATCCTGACCGCAAACGCGGAGATGAATATCTAGCGCTCTGCGATTACGCGGAATCGCTGTGCAAAATCCACGGAGTGAGAGTATGAACGAACCGATCTACGTAGGGGCGCCGTGCCGGGGCACGTGGTCGAATGATCCGCGCACGCCCTATTTTCCCAGATGGAGCTGTTCCTGTCGCGCTACCAAGCCCGAGGACTGCAAGGCCGAGACCGCCGACATAGCGATTGCAGACACGCAGCGCATGGCTTCCGGATTCGGCGAGGCGCTAGACCTGACGCGCGAGGCGGTTGAAGTGCCGCTGCTGTGCGCGCTCGCGCCGAGCGATGCACTGGCAGAAGCGATGGAGGCCGCGAAAGATTTTCGAGACGCCACTGGAGTTCCGCCGCTCGCGGCCGAGATTGAGCGCCTGCGCGCGGTCAACGCCGAATTGGTGGCAGCGCTGCAACGATGCTTGCGCCATTTTGAGCGCATCCGCGCCGAGAGTAGCTCGGTCATTTATTGCCGCGATTACGACTCGCCAATGATGACGCAGGCCCGCGCCGCTCTGGCGAAAGTGGGGGCGAAATGAAACAAGGCGAGGAGGCAGCATGAGAACGCGCCGAAGTCCGGCAAACCAAGACCGGCTATTCCGCGAGCTTTTCAAGTCGCGCCCGCCTGCGCCTGCGCCGGTCAAAACGTACACCTGCTGGGATTGCCGCAATTATCCCAAGTCTCAATCCCTTTGGTTTCAGGGCTTCATACAAACCGGACCAAGTACGCTGCTCCAATACTATCCACCCCTCCTGCTGTCCCAGCAGCAGGGTATAGGGGTCTAGTTGAAGGGCACTCCGATGTAGAGTGCATATTGGATCTACACACAGGACACCAGTTAGACGGCTCGTTCACAGATTCACCACCAACGGTTTTGTCGTCGCCTTACGCGCATGCTTTATGAGAGTCTCCGCGATCTTCACCGCCTCATCTGGAGTGAACCCGATCCACGCGACAGGCTTCGGGAACAAAATTTTCACCACTCCTCGCTCGTGGCCAATGTTCAACGCGACCGCCCCCTCATCTTCCGCATTTAGCTTTCCATCGTGGAACTCTCCGGCAATCTGCCGCATTCTGTCGCGCAGCGGGTCGCCCGTTGGTTGCGGCGTTTTGAAAATCTCGTCGAGCATCCGCTTTTGTCCTGGCGTTAGTTCTTGGCTTCCATGGTGTGACATGACTTCTCCTTTGGTTACAGCGCCGTCTAACTGGCGCTTGAACCCGGACGGGCCAAAAGCGGCCCGCCGGTTAAGCTAATCGTTAGGCTCGCTGGGTCTTGCGTCACGCCCATACCACGTTTCGCGCTGTTGCGTCCCTCGATTCCACGCCGCAAGGCATCCGAGAAGGAATTGCGCGAGAATCCAATCCGGTGTGTTCGACTCGTTCTCCGCGCTGAACCGATTCAATGCTGATGCGAGCGCGTGTTCCAAGTCGTTGTCCTGCGCCTCTTGGAGTACCTGCGCCGCTGCGGTTGGTTGGAGTGCGCGGATTGCTGCTTGTAGAGCATTCAAATAAGTTACGACAACTATTTCGCCATCAGTGGCAGCGTTTTCATTAAAGCTACTGCATAGCGCCAGACACCGCTCGATAGTCTCCCGCTCGAGTTTGGCAATTGTGGCGGCCGCCCACTCCGCAGATACCACCATGATCCCTTGTGAATTGTAATACATGTACGCCCATACTGGATCATTTGTGTCAGGTATCATCATGTCTTGTCCCCTCCTGCCGCAATGGCACTAGGTTGTTGTCTCTTTATTATGCGCGTCAGGCGACGATACAGCACATCACTACGCTTGAGATCGAGTCGCCAGCTAAAGTTATCCTCAGAAGGATGTTTGCGCAAAATTATGACCCGTGCTTCGGCTAATATAGCAGCTTTTTTGGTCAAAAAATGCCGCCGCGCAGTAGGTGAAAAATATACTAATCGCGTTTTTTTCTCAATGATTGCCATTTTCCTCCCACGTATCCTTATCCCACCCTCCGACAATCGGCTGCATCATTCCGCAGCCCTGCACGGTGCGCCTCTGCATCGGTACAATCTGCGCCACTGGCCGGTAGAGCCACGCAGGGAACCGATCCCACTGCACTTGATAGCGCTCGACGGCGCGTGTGACGGCGGCGTGACGACGTTGGCTGCGCTCGGATCTGCGATCCTTGCTCATTTCGCCGCCATCATCTTGCGCGCCCGGTTCACCCAGCGCGTGCATTGGGCCTGGGATTCCCAGGGCCACCACTCGACTACCTGTCGCGCCTCGGCGGTCGTATTGGCTAGATGCACGGCACGCATTTCAGCAATTATCGCGCCGCGCCGAGGATCGTCCTCGCTTATCTGGTCTGACGGAAACAGCGCCTCGTAGACTGCGATGTACTTGCTCATTTTTGAGTGCTTTCGCCTAAACGGTAAGTTTCTCGCGCTCGGAAACGAGTCGCTGCGTGAGTTTCAGAAGTGATTTTTCGGTGCCGTAGGCGTGGACAAAAGCCGACTTCCAAGGGTGCCTACTCACAAAACCTTCTCGCGATCCCCCACGATGATGCGCTGGGCAAAGGCACAGCACATGCATTTCGCCGATGCGCCGGCCGCCGCGCAAGAGATGATGGATGTCCCCGGGTAATCCAGCTTGCCACCCGAATCTAACTATGCAGGCGATGCATCCAACTTCGCGAACGCGCAATTGAAACTCTCGTTCAGCTTTCGTCATCGCGCAATTCCTCAACAAATTTCCGCCCCTCTTCATCCTCCGCCTGTGCGCAGGCCTGGCAGTATAGTCGCTGCCTAGTAGGCCGGCGCTTTGCAGTTACCCACTGGTCATGCCCACAATCGAGTTGGTAGCACCATTGTTTTGAATTCAATGGGGATTGTTTTACGGACTCAACCCGTGATGGATGTTTCATTCATTTTCCTTTTTACGATTTCTAGTGCCGCGCTGGCCGCCGCTTGCCGTACTGCCCACGGTCGGTCATAACAGCGCCTGCATAATCACGCCGATTGCTCGGCCATCTTCTACCATCTCGGCAGTGAACCGCAACAATCGCCAACCTTGGATTGTCATCGCATTGTATTTTTCGCAATCATCCTCGAAACCTTTCCCGCGACTATGCCTGCCATTCGTCCAAATTCCTCCCTCGACCTCGATAAGCAATTTAGCCTCCAGAAACGCAAAATCAGCCCGCCAGCGCCGCGTTTGATCGAAGCGGTACTCACGTACCCAAGCCGGTGCGCGAGCAGCCATGAGGGCGTATTCAAGCGCTTCCTCCCCCATGCTGCGAGCTTTCGCTTTCTTCGATGGCTTGGCCGGCTTCAGCACTTCGTCCTCCCCCATCGGCCGCACCATCCGCCCACCGCCAGCATTCATGCGCGCCTGGTGCGCGCGTAGCATCGCATCGGTCCAGTGCTGGATCATTTCACGCTTTCATCGAGAAATAATTCGGCGCTGCCACCATTACAATATTGGCAATGCCACACCATCCGACCGTCGTACTCGTATGGATCGGCGTGGCACTCAGAACAACCGCCCTCCTCGAGCCAATCGAACGTGACCCTGCTGATTCCGCCATGCTCGCCTGATATCCGCATCTCCGAGCCTGCCGCGGTGCGGTAATAGCCGTTGGCCAGTCTCATGGCATATGCTTCCCGCACGTCCGACGATAGCCGCTAGGTGTCGGCGTGCCGCATGTGGCTGGCTCTGAGCAGTTCGGCTCGTCGCAAACATTTGCCATCGTATTTATATCACGGCACTGTGGACAGCCAACCATTGTTAGATCTGGGTCGAATGGGTTTGCAGCCTGCAGCAGTTCGCGTTCATCGCCGATCCAGGCGCAGCGGAAATTCATGCAGCGCCACTTAGTCATGCGTAGACCGTCTCGCGTTTCAAGCCAAGGAACACAAGCACTTTACCAGCAGGATTGCGCTTGCCGGCATAGATGTCGGAAATGTAGGATGTAGAAACGCCGATGTGATCGGCTAATTGCTGCTGCGTCATTTTGCCTTGTCGCTTTTTTAGCAGCGCGCGCACTTGATCTGAAGTCATTTCAAAAAATCCTTGACAAATCCGCTTACATGTGTAATATACTGAGCTATCGTAATCAAAAAGTCAAGCAGAACGTGAACCGTCCCCCACAGGAGTACCGAAATGCCTAATACCCCAGAAGCCGAGGAGGACGCGCTTGTCGAGCGAACGGAGTGAACGGAGTAAATCAATGGGTAAATTGCCAGATGATCCACGTTTCCGCCACGTGAGCTACCATGCGACCGACGTTCGGCGGACCTGGGCGCGCGAACGGGCGCGGCTGAAAGCGGAAACCGAGCGCAAGGCAGCCGAGGCCGAAGCGGCGCAGGCGACCGCGCACGATATCGAGGCAGAGGCGCAGCGGAAAGTGCGAACAATCCGGGGCGCGAAATGAGCGAACGTGACGACGGCGGACAGGCGTTTCCGCGAGTGGGAGATTACGCTATGCACTGCATGTTCGGGAAAGGCCACGGAACTCTCGTTTTAATTACGGACGAAAGTGGTCCTGACCGATTTTGTATCGAGTACGTGCAAATCCTGCAAGATGGAAGCATCATTTGCGGCGGCGGGTCGTCTTCGTGGGGAAAATCAGAATTCATACGTCCATCCACGGGAAGGGACGTGGCAGCGGCAAAGTGTTATGCCGCTCGCAAGTCAGCGGAATTGCACGAAGCGGAGGCGAAAAAAGCTCGCCACCAAGCTGCGGTATGGCAATTCGCGGTAAAAGCATTAATGGAAGCCGACGCCACGCTCGCCGAACGCGCGAAGGTGCCGCAATGAACCGCGCCTATTCCGCCGCCGAGCTTGACGAGATTCTCGCGCTCCTCGCGCGCCACCGCGACGACGACCGGGGTATGCGCCTGCTAGGTCTGTGCATGGCCGCGTTCAGCGGATTTCTGGCGGCTCTTGTTCTCTGCGCGCTGGCATGGGCGCAGGGATGGCTATCGTGACCGATTTCATGATCGGCCTGCTGGCCGGCGCAACCATCGGCGTGATTGCCGGATTTTTCGTTGCAGCGCTGTGCGAGGCTCAGAGACTGGCTGATAAGCGGATTGAGCAAGAGCAAGTTCAACGTGGTCAACCGGGGGATGAAAGATGAAACCAGGAATTATTTCAGGTCTGCCGATGGCTGAGTATCTGGCTATGGAGGCGGTAAGCGCGAGCTTGCTGAAAACGATCATTACGCGCTGCCAGAAGGCGGCGTGGTACGAAAGCTGGATGAACCCGGAGAGCGCGAGCGAGACTTCGGCTGCAATGGACGCAGGCACTATCGCGCACGGCATCCTGCTTGAAGGCAGCGAGGCCGGTATCGAGGTAATCGACCCGAACGACCATCCGGCCGAGAAAACCGGCGCTATCCCAGTTGGATGGACGAACAAGAGCATCAAGGCGGCTCGGGATGCTGCGCGCCAGGCCGGCAAGATCCCGGTGCTGCTGGACGATTACGGCGATATCAAGGACATGGTGAGCATGGCCTGGGAATTCATCGGCTCGCTGAGGGGTACCGAGCCAGCGATCTGGCAGGCGTTTCAGCCGGAGGGCGGCGAGTCGGAGGTTACGGCGATATGGGAAGACGGCGGGACACTGTGCCGAATCCGCCCGGACAGAATCAGCACCGACCGCAAGTTGATCGTGGACTACAAGACCGGCGGCACGAGCGCCGAGCCTGATTTATGGGGGCGCACGCAAATGATCAAGATGGGTTACTACACGAGCGCGGCATTCTACCTGCGAGGCGTGAAGGCGCTTTGCGGCGTTGTGCCGGCTTACGTCTGGCTCGTTCAGGAGCAGGATCCGCCATTCCTCTGTTCACTCGTCGGCTTGGACCCCCACGGCGCGGCCCTGGGCGCGCGCAAGATCGAGGCCGGGCTTAACGCTTGGCGCGCGTGCATGGCGTCGGGAAAATGGCCGGCCTACCCGGCCCGCGTCTGCTACCCCGAGATCCCGGCATGGGAAGACGCAGCTTGGGATGCGCGCGAAGAACAGGACGTTGGCAAAGAATACGACATTGCCAAGATTTGGGAAAAACCAACAGGAGACGAAAAATGACCACTGAGGTTGTTGAAAAACGAACTACCGAGATAGCGGAATACAACCCTTTCGTTGCAGCGCTCGCAGAACTGCGCCAGAAATATGAGGGCGTCTTATTCGACGTGACCACGAAGGAGGGTATGGGGGCGGCAATTAAAGGCCGCGCCGAGGTCCGCACGTATCGCCTGAACTTGGAAAAGGTTCGCGTCAAGATCAAAGAACCGGCATTGAAACGGGTGCAGGATGTGGACCGCGATGCGCGCGGCCTGCGTGAAGCATTCGAGGCGCTGGAAACGCCGATAGACGATCAAATACAAGCCGACGCGCGGCGCAAGAAGGCCGAGGAAGAAGCGAAGGCGAAAGCCGAAGCCGACCGGATAGCGGCAGAGGAAGCGGCTCGCAAAGCAACCGAAGCGGCGGTAATGGCCGCGCAGCGCGCGGAGATCGAGCGCCAGCAAAAGGAACTGGCTGACCGGCAACACGCCCAAGCGGCTGCCGATGCGGCAGCTAGGCGCGTTATCGAAGCGGAACAGCGAGCAGCGCGCGACAAGATCGAGGCCGAGCAGCGAGCGGCACGGCTGGCGCGCGAGGAAGCCGACCGCAAAGCGCACGCGGCAAGAATGGAAATGGAAAGACGCATACAAAAAGAGCGCGAGGAATCAGATGCGCGCATCCAGGCCGAGCGCCGGGAAGCGCAGCGGCTGATTGATGAGCAAGCCGCCAAAGTCAAGGCCGAGCAGTTGGCAGAAGCGCAGCGCCTGCGGGAAGCCCAAGACAAAGTGGACGCTGAGCGCCGGGCAGTGGAGGAAGCCGCGCGCAAGGAGCGCATGGAAGCGGAGGGGCGGGCGCTGGCAAAAGCGCGCGCAATCGAGGCGGATGAAAAGGCCAAGCGCGACGCGGCCGACGCGGCCGAACGCGAGAAGCGCAGGCTGGCGGCCGAGCTGAACGACGGATGGGCGATGCTGGCGACGTTCGTCAGGATGTACGGCAAGCGCGACGCGTTTAAGGCCGTCGCCAAGGCGATCGGGCCATTTCTGCGCGCGCCTGTCGAAGGCTCTACGACCGGGCAATTCTGGGCGCGGCAGTCTGACGGATCGAATATGCTGTGCAACAAGGACGGCACGCGCAGCGTTTTTGACGACGTGGATCAATAACCATGACATTCACATTCCGCCCTGCCGTCCGTGAGGCCGTAGGGCTGCTAATCGGCCTAGCTGGCGGGACCGGGTCAGGCAAGACGTTTTCCGCGCTTAGGCTCGCTTCCGGCATCGCTGGCGACAAGCCTTTCGCCCTGATCGACACCGAGGCCGGCCGCGCGAAGCACTACGCGGATCAATTCCGCTTCGACCACGGCGACCTCGCCGCCCCATTCAGTCCAAACGCCTACGCCGAGGCCATCAGCGCCGCCGACAAGGCCGGCTACCCGGTAATCGTGGTTGACAGCATGAGCCACGTCTGGGCTGGCGATGGTGGCGTCCTGGACGCGCAGGAGGTGGAATTAACCCGCATGGCCGGCGACGACTGGAAGAAGCGGGAAGCCGTGAAAATGGCAGCTTGGATCAAGCCGAAGATGGCGCACAAGCACATGGTGCAGAAACTGCTCCAAGTGCGCGCCCACCTGATCCTTTGCTTTCGCGCCGAGGAAAAGAT
>ERZ1292632.531-Hain-H43-01um-R2-531-length-41749-cov-6_pt1 | contig 41749 bp, 46 predicted proteins | sample MGYA00564407_ERZ1292632 | MGnify/ENA primary metagenome ERZ1292632 (study PRJEB36523, sample SAMEA6512637) | groundwater metagenome | collected 2019-01-08 | study: AquaDiva: Metagenomics assemblies of 32 groundwater samples | reverse complement strand
GCTCGGGTCGCTCGGCGCCTCGGTCAAGCCGTTGCGGCGGGAGGGCAAGGGGTCCAAGCCGACCGGGATCGCCCCGATCAACCGCCTGCGCGAGCGAGCGGCCGACGCGCGGCGCCGCGGTTCGGCGGCGCGCAAGGCCGGGCACGTCGCCGATGCGGTCCAGTGGCTCAATCGGGCGCTCGCGCTGGATGCGTCCGTGGACCTGCTGGCCCGTTTGCCGGGCACAGCGTCCATCGTGCGCGAGCGCGCTCAGGCGCGCCGGAACCAAGGGAGGCTGGCGGTCTCGCTCGCGGTCCGGGCCATCGACAGCCGCGCCCGCACGTTTCATACCGCGATGGCGCAGAGCTTCGGACACGAGGCCGATCTGCTCGACGCCGCGGAGCGCCGTCACCGGCCCAAATCGCTGGGCGATGCGCTGGGCGGCTGGTTCGGCGCGGTGGACACCGCCAACCCGCTCGGCAAGAAACGCGGCTGGTACAAAGACAGCACCTATGGCTACTTCTTCGATCCGAAGAAGGGAATCACGGTGTACCGAGACGGAAAGCAGATCAAGGTGCTGGCCCTTGGGGGGTCGAGCTACACCCGGGCGTACAACAACCTGTTTGCGGCGGGCGGCAAAGACCCCGCGATGCAGACGACCAAGGTGGGTGCGGGTCTGCCGGGCATCAAGATCGACACGGACCTCGTGAAGAAGGGCATCGAGGCCGGCGCGTCGGTGGCGGTCGCGGCGCTTTCGGCCGGCGGAAAGGCCAGCGGCAAGCGCAAGAAGAAGGGGGGCACCCCGACCGGCGTTGAGGAGGAGATCGCGCCGTCCTCGGGCCTGCCGAGCTGGACGCCGTACGCGGTGGGTGCGGGCTTGCTGCTGTTGGCCGTGGGCGGGTTCGCGCTCTCCGGCGGCCAGAAAGCCCCGGCGGCGACCGCGAAGGCCGCGTGATCCCGTTCGGCGCCCCGATGGACCCGGCGCGTCGGTCTCGACCGATGTTGCTGCCGGTGTGCTCGGTGCGTCCGGTTCTCGCGCAGCTCGGCGCGCTCGGCGAACTCGGCGCGGCGAAGAAGAAGAAGAAGGCCAAGGGCGACCAGGGATCAATCTTCGAGCCGGGTGGCACGCCGGCCCAGCTCTGGACTCGTGCGCCGACGAAGCGCAAGGTGGACTTCGCCGGCATGGTCGGGCCGGAGGACACGCTCATCGCCGTGGCGCGCGGGATGCACCCCGGCGTGCTCATCGACACCGAATACCGGGCGACGATCCGCGGGGGCCTCACCGCGCTCAAAATGGCGGGCGTGAAGGGGTACACCAAGGTCAAGACGGACGGGCTCGCGTCGCGCACGGTCAACGGACCGAAGGAGGACGCCGCGCTCATCAAGGCCGCGGGCGGGGGCAAGACCTTGAAGGCGGCGGCCGAGCGCATCGTGAAGGTTGTCCACAAGGCGGGGCTCGACAAAGCGGCGTGGGGCGCGCGCCAGCTCTACGTGCTGGAGAACATCAAGGGGTTCCAGATCGCCCACGGCGTCGCCGTCGCGGCGGTCAACGTCATCCCGGGTGTCGGACAGATCGTGAGCGCCGCCGGGGCCGCCCACATGGCGATCTCGGCCGCCATCGCGAAGAAGATCAGCGAGGAGGCGGGAACCAACCTCAGCGACGGGATCAAGCAATACAAGGCGAAAGCGGCGAAGAAAGCCGCCGCCGCCGAAAAAAAGCAGCTCGCGTCCGTCGCATCGAGCGCAAAGGCGAGCGAGACCGAGATGTTGACCGACGCGCCCGTGGCGGTTGCACCGTCGAACACCAAGAAGTACCTGTTGATCGGCGGGGCGCTGGTGGGCGTGGTCCTGATCGTGGTGGCGGCGACCAGCGGGGGCAAGGGCGACAGCACGCCACGGAGGGCAGCATGAGGGGTCTTGGATCGATTGCGATTCTCGCGGGGCCGCCGTGGGCGATGGGGTTGCCCGGCGGGCCGGGCCTGCGTCCGCTCGGCGCGGCCAACATCGACTACACGGCGATCATCACGACCGGGATCGACGCCGCGAAGGCGGTGAGCGTCACCGCCATCGAGCACGCGCCGAAGGCGAGCACAACCGCGGCGAAGAAGAAGAAGAAGAAGTCGAAAGCCGCCGCGAAAGAGGCGCCCGAAAACGCGCCGGAGGCCGCAGCGCCGGCTTCGGGCGAGATTCCCACCTGGGTGCTCGTGCTCGGAGGGCTCCTCGTCGTCGGCGGGGGTGGCTGGTTGATCTACTCGCGTCGCAAGGCGGCCTGAGATGCGACCCGCCTCCGCATTCGGCAGCGTGAGCTTCGGTCGCCGGTCGCTCGGCGTGGCCGCAGCGCCCGACTACACCAGCTACACCAAGGCCGCGGCCCCGTTGTTGTCGGCGCTCGTCGGCGACAAGGACTCGACCGAGACCGTGGAGACGCTCAAGGCGCAGATCGCGAACCACAAGCGACTGCGCGACAGCTTCCCCGACCCGCTGAAAACGCTCTACGCAAACAAGGTGCGGGTGCTCTCGGCCAAGCTGAAAGCGGCGCTCGACTTGAAGAAACGGGATGCCGAGGATCGAGCGTCCAAGTACGATTTTGCCATGCTCGGCAAGATCGGCGGCGTGGTCGGCATCTTCGTGGGTGGGGCCTTGATCCTGCTCATCGTCTCCGGCGCGCGCCGGGTAGGGAGGTAGGCATGAACCCGATGGTTCGCGATGCGCTGATCGGTGGCGGCGTGGGGCTCGTGGCGGGGGCGTTGATGCGCTCACCGAAGGCCGGCGCCGCGTTCGGGGCGCTCTTGTGGCCGGCGTACCAGGCGCGCCAGCGTACGCGGTTGGGCCTCGGCGCCGCGGCGCCCGACCCGTACCTCGACGCACACACGCGGTTCAAGGCGATGGGCACCTGGAGTGAAGGCACGCCCGTCCGCAAGAATTGGCAAGCCGTGGCCGCGGTGCGGACGTGGCTCAATCGGGCGGCGACCGAGAATCCGGCCAAGGCGAGCTACTACCGCGAAGAAATGAAGAAGGCGGCCTACAAGCTGCTCGGCAACACCGTCCCTGACATTTTCCGGCGCGGGGTCGGCTACCTCACCGACGCGACCAAGGCCAAGAAGGGGCTCCAGCTCGTCGCGAAGGAATACTACTACGCGGTGGAGGCGCCGTCCGTGAGCAAGCCGGCTTCGGGCCGATCCTCGAAAGCCTCCATACCTAGCGAGGAGTCCGCGGCGGCGCCTTCATCCGTTTTGACGGTGGCGACCGACGTGACGCCGTGGTGGGTCACCTACCGCTTCCCGCTGGCGGGCGGGATCGCGCTGCTCGCGGCGGGCGGGCTCTGGCTCGTGCTCGGCGCGCGCCGTGGGTAAGGCCATCGGCGGCAAGATCGCGACGGGCGTCGGGGTGGGCCTCGGCGCGCTCCTCGCGTGGTGGTGGTGGCGCCGCGGCAAGGACGGCGCCGGTCCGCTTGGGATCACGTTGCCATCGTGGGTGACGGGCACCTCGTCCAGCGCGAGCACCACGGACCTCGCCATCGCGGCGGGAAAACAGACCGCGCGGGCGCTCGCTGGGCAGGCGCTCGCCGACTACCGCCAGGCGGAGAACCTGAGCCAGTTCTGGAACACCGCGGAGGACGACGCCGCGGCCAACTGGAAAGCGGCCTACTGGCTCGCGGTCGCCAGCCGGATCAGCAAGGACGGGTCGCTTGCGCGGGCGGCGGCGGCGCGCATGGCCAAGGGCAACCTGTTGGGCGGGATGCCCGGCAGCTCGCTCAAGACCGGGGGCATCCCCAGCATCTTCTCGGACGCCGCGAAACTCGTGACCGCGGCGGCGCGGGGCAATCGCCAGCTCCTCACCATCGCCAAGACCCTCGCGGGCTTCTCCGATCCGAAGCTGATCGCCGCGTGGCAGCAGACTCGGGAGGAGGGAAGCGCAGCCGGCGTGGTGAAAGGCACGATTGCCGCCTCCGGTCAGGACGCGGTGACGGGCGCCACGGTGCTGCGCGGCATCTTCACCGGGGAATTGCCGAAGGGCATGGACCCGACGCGCTGGTTCTTCTTGAAGTGGGGCCTGCGCGCCGGGATCGTGACCGCCAGCGGCATCGCGATCTGGCTGCTCGTCTCGCCGAAGGTGCGGAAGCTCAGCGCCGCCGCGTCGAGCCTCCACGATGTCGGCCGCGAGTTCGCCGCGAAAGCGAAGGTAGCGATCACCGCGGCCAAGGCTGCATAGGGGAGGGGGCGCATGGGCGGATCGAAGGACATCGTAGAGCGATACAAGGATTTCCATTGGGGCAATCCCGCGCGAAAGGTGATCCGGGTGGAGGATCGGCTGGTGCCGGACGCGACACAGATGGGGCCGCTTTCGCAGCTCTACGTGACCGACCACGACGGAAACGCTGGGGTGCTCGGCTTTCCGGCCAACTGCCACGCCGCGTTCGACCCGCAACACCCGGCCGAGCGCATCCACCTCGTCTGCACCGCGGCGAAGCGCCGCGAGACCGCCGAGCTATTCCGCGCCGCGCTGGAGAGCGGGGTGCGCGCGGAGTCGCTGAGCACCATCGCCAAGCGGGCCGGGGGCCGGCAGGCCGATCACTCCTACCCGCGGGTGCGCTGCATCGATCTCGGGATCGTGACCGACATCGTGTACGGGCCGACCGATAAGAAGGGGGATGGACTCTCCGAATACATCCACCACTTTGGGATCGAGGGCGACGAGGCGCACGTCGTCAACGGCATCCAGCCCCGGCTGGCGGCCGACGAGGAGGGGCGGTTGTGGCTCGCCGGGGGCGACTACACCGTGCCCGACGAAGGGATCACCGGATGAGCCCCGTCGGCGGCAGGACGGGCGCGTAACGTGGGCGCCGTGAGCCTTCCAGGTGTGCGTGGCGGCACGGTGATCGCCGGGTTTTCGCCGATCACAGGTCGGTCGGTCTCTTGGTTTGATCGTCACGGGTTCACCGTCGAGGGATCCCGTGGGGGCAATTTGAGCGCCAGCGAGGTCGTGACGTGGCTCGAAAAATGGGCGAAGCCAGGGGCCGAGCGGGATGCGGTGCGCGTCGCGTTGGTGGCCGGACTCGACCCCGCGGCGAAGGTATGGACCGTCACCGCCCCTGCGCCGAAGCGGCGGACACGCAAGAATCGTCGCACACGCCGGAGATAGCATCGTGGGCGCCTACGAGATCCGCTACGGCGACGGATGGATCGGCCCCGAGGGCACGGTGGTGGACACCCGCCACACCTTCGACACCGTGAGCGAGGCGCGCACCGCGGCGCACCTCCACGCGGCGCGCATCGGCACGACCGTTACCTGGGCGCGCCCCAGCGATCCGCTCGGGGTCACGTCGGTCGCGGCGCGTGGGCGCCGTCGTCCCTCCCGACGAGCCCGCGGCGGCGCTTAACCCCTCGGACGGTCGGTCCCCTGACACGCGGGACAGCGCACCTCGACCCGGCCGGGGCGTGGCGCCTCGGGGGTCGCCTTCGGGTCCGGCACGAGCACCAGCGTCCAGCCGGCCGTGGCGAGCGCGAGCTGGAGCGCGCGGGGAGAAGCGAGGTGCGCGAAGGGCACGTCCACCACGGCGCGGCAGATTCCGCCGTGGCCGACGCAGGCCAGCGTGAGCGCCGGGCTCATCCCCCCTTGCCGCTCGCCCGCTCGCGCCCGTCGAGCCCTTCCACGATGTAGCGGAGCGCCAGCTTGCCCGCGGCCACGCCGTCCTCGATGGCGGCGACCGCCAATCTTTTCTTCACGCTCCGAAGCATGGGCACCCGCACGTCAACGAGCTTCTTCGGCGGGGGCGTAGGTGGACGGGAATCCGACTTCATGGCGGAAAGGGTAGCCGACCCCGGCAAACGCCGCAATGCCAGAACCGGCAAACGCCCGTTTCGGCGTGTGCCATCTTCGCCACGTTTGGCGCTTCGAGGCGTCAGACTTGGATGCGCGGCGCGGTAATCAGGTGGGGACGGTCGCCCCGCAAGGGGACTCCCTCTCCGGGTTTCGGTGGGGTCGGTCGCCGTGGCTCGCGCCCGCGGGAACAGCTCCGGCTCAACGGATCGTCATCCTTTCTTCGAGGTCTCGCACGATGGCACGACGCAAGCGCAAGAACCCGACCGGTGCTCTCCTGGTAAACCCGCGCCCCAAGCGCCGGAAGAACGCCAAGCGGAGCAGCAAGAGCGTCTCGCTCAAGCACCTGTTCTCGGCCGTGGGCGGCCTCAAGCGCCGGTCCAACACGCGCAAGCGTAAGGCCAACCGCAGCCACCGTCGTCGTACCAACTCGACCTACCGGGTGATGAACCCGCTGGTGTCGAACCGTCGCCGCAAGAACTCGCTGGTGCCGAACCGTCGGCGTCGGAAGAACTCGCTGGTCTCCAACCGGCGTCGTCGGCGCAACCCGCTGGTCTCCAACCGGCGTCGTCGCAGCAACCCGCTGGTGTCCAACCGCAAGCGCCGCCACAACCGGCGTCGTCGGAACCCGGGCGGCATCTTCGGGATGCTTCACAGCATCCCCGTGGTCGGCCCGATCCTCGCTTCGACGGCGATGGCGCTCGGCGGATCGCTGGCGGGCGGCATCGCCGCGGTGCCCCTGTACTATGGCGTGAAGCCGATCTACGGGAAGCTCCCCGCGATGCTTCGCCCGGTCGCGTTCTCCTTGGCCGGCTCGCTCCTCGCGGCGGTGGTGGGGGCCTTCGCACCCAGCTTCGCCTACAAGGACAAGCTGGTGCTCGCGCTCTCGGTCGGTGGCGGCGCCATCGACGGCTACCGTCTCCTCAGCTCGAAGATGGGCGCCTATGCGGGCGACATCGACGGCGACATCGACGGCGACATCGACGGGATCGATGGCGACATCGACGGCGATGGCGACGGGATGGGCGATGACGGCTTCGGCGACGCCGGAGACGTGCGCCCCGCCGAGTGGGCCGACGCCGACCTCCAGGATGCCACCTACTCGGGCGAGGACTTGTCCGCGGACGAGCAGACCTGGGCCGGGTACGGGCGCTCGGCCTTCCGCAAGCGGTTCCGCTCGCAGAAGAAGGAAGGTGCCAAGCACGCTGGGGCGTCCGAGCACGCGGGCAAGCCCGGTGCGCGGTGGGGCTGGCTCATCTACTGGATCGGGTTCGACAACTTCAAGGCGGTCTCGGGGATGCCCGAGAACAAGCGGAAGGACGTGATCCACAAGGCCCGTCACGCGGCGCTCCAGGCCGCGCGTCAGGCGATCAGCGTCGCCCCCGACACCACGGTGGAATCGGCCGAAAAGGCCGGGCTCCTCGCCATCAACTGAGGTTCCGGGCCGTCACTCGGCCCGGCGCTTCGCTCCCCGCAACCTCGACTCGCTACTGACCTTCGGAGATCATCATGGACCTCGGACTTCCCGGCACCGGCGCAGGCGGCAAGCCGCTCCAGCACATCCCCGGACAGGGCGCCTTCGCCATCCCCACCAGCGTGCAGCGCATCGCCGAGCAGGGGTTGTGGAGCACCACCCGGTTCCCCGCCGGTACGGCGGTCACCGGCACCACGCCGCGGTTCTTCTCCGTGGCGCTCGGAAACCAGGGCCAGGGCTTCGCGGTCCAGATGTCCTTCTCCGAGACCAACCAGCTCGTCCAGGGCCAGGCCCCCGGTGACGAGACCTACGAAATCTCCGCGCTCAGCGCGGAGGTCTACGGGTCGGTCGCCGCCGGTGTGATCCTCGGGGCGCTCCCCGGCGATCTGCGCCTGTTCCAGCGCATCGGCATGTTCCGCTGGGAGTTCGGCACCGTGCTGATCGACATCGCGGCGCTCTCGATGGTCGGCTCCGGTGGCGGCATCTTTGGTGCGACCGCCGATACGGCGACCCCCACGACGTTCGTCAACAACGGCAACGGGCAGCTCTGGATGTATTCCGCGGTCGTGATCGCGATTCCGTCCACGCAGCGGTTCGCGATGCAGCTCTCCTGCGGCACCGCAGGCCAGGCGGTGGCGCTCGCGCCGACCAACGAGACGCACATCCGTCTCACCCTGTTCAACATGGCGCGCTCCGCGGTCCCCACGGCGTAGTGGCCGGTCGGGGGCGGTAATCCCCGGCCGGCGTCGCCCGGCTTTCCGTCGTAGCGGCGCGGGTCGGGAACCGCCCCTCCCCCTTCTTCGGAGTTCACCGTGTCGCTGCGAGATTGGATCGGCGCCGCTCTCATGCCGGATCTCGGGACTCCCTTTGGAGTGCCGGGCGAGGGCGGAGGCACGCAGCCGGGCACGGCCGGCGGCCAGAACGCCGGCCAGCTCCGCCCGCATGATCGGCGCGGCGCCATCGCCGATGGCGTGGAGTACCGGCGTGTGCCGGTGTGGCCTCCGTTCGCCAACCTCGCGGCCGACAACCGAATCGCGTACCAGGTGCGCTTTCGGTGGATCACGTTCGGCGGCAACACCATCGCGGCCGGCGCGATGCCTCCGGCCAACTTCCTGTTCGACAAGCCGACCATCGTGCTCGGGCGCGTGGCTGCGGCCATCGACGCGAGCGGCGCGGCGCTGGCGGTCGGGCGAAACTCGCTCGACACCTTTTCGAGTTTCTGGATTCGGGTGGGGTCCAACGACGCCATCGACGCCACGCAGCCGGCGATGGGTACGCCGATGCTCGGCTCCGCCATGTACGGCACGGCGCAGCTCCCGGCCCTGTTCCCCGGCAACGGTCTGTTCTTCGACCGCTCCGGCGCGGTGCAGGTGAACATCACCACGCTCATCAACAACATCCGGGTGGACGTGGGGATCCTCTGCCTGGAGGAATACGGCCCGCCGCGCGGGTAGGAGCGCGACGTGGACTATCCCTTCGATCCCCGGCCGCTCCCGATTGCCAAGAGCAACCCGCACAACGAGTTCGGTGCGCCGCAGTCACCGAATCCGCCGCAGGTGCCGTACGGTGTCGTCACGCGCGCGGATTGGGTGCTGGGCGGCGCGACGCGCGTGTGGACCTTTCGCACGCCGATCTTCGACATGCGCCCGGAATTCGCGATGCGGGCCGACGTGGTGGCGACGGCCGGCGTGCCGATCAACCACCAGGGCACCTACGGGATGGGGAGCACGCTGCACCTCGTCATCGGCGGCCAGCCTGCCGCGCAGGACAACCTGAAGGTGGTGTGGTGGGAGCTGGGCGACCCGGTGGGCGGCGGGAACCCGGCGACGATGCCGCAGCTCCCGCTGTTGATCCTCACTCAGCCCGAGGACATCACGACTGAATTGCTTTCGGGCGGAATCACGACCGCCGGTGAGGGCGAGGGCGGCACGCAGTTGTCGTTTGACGCGCCGGGGTGCCGGTTCTGGCAGGTGGTTCTCCAGTTCACGCAGTCGGCCGGTCTCCAGCCCGCGCTCCACGTTCGCGGCACGTTGGGGGTGTAGGGATGCCCAAGCGCCAAACGCAGGGAAACGCACAGTTCAGCGTCGTCAGCGGCAGCTCGATCATCTTCGACACGACCGCAATCCTCGCCAACGCGGTATTCACCAGCCCCGTGTTGCGCGGCCAGGGCCTTCCGGTGTTGACGGAGTGGTTTTTGCAGACCGCAGGCGCGGTCGGCGCGACCGTGCAGATCCAATTCGCCCACGGCACGGCCGGCGGTGTGCCCGATTTCCAGCCACTCAAGGCGGTGAGCGTGCTGGCGCTCGGCACGACCGCACGAGCGGACACCCGGATGGGCGCCTACTTTTATCGGTTCACCATCACCGCCCCGGGCGCGAATGGCGTGACGGTCCGGTGGTGGCTGGCCGCGAGCAACGCATGAGTGACCGCTTTCTCGCAGCCACGCCCGCGGCGGTCAGCGACCGGAAACCCGGGATCGCCGTGGACCGGATCGTGATTCACACGATGGAGGGCAGCTACGAGGGCTCAGTGCGCTGGGCGACCTACCCCCGCCAGAAGCGCGCCGAGAGCTTCCAGGCGCGCCGCGGCGGCACACTCGAGTCGTGGCTCGCCTCGTCGCTCACGTTCCCGACCGCCGCGCACTACTACGTGAGCCGGACCGGGGACGCGACGCAGATGGTGGCGGACAACAAGAAGTGTTCGCACGCCAACAGCTACAACAGCCGCTCCATCGGGATCGAGCACGAGGGGCGCGCGGCGGTCAACGACTTCCCCGACGCGATGCTCCAGAAGTCGGCCCGGATGGTCGCGGCGCTCTGCCGGACGCACGGGATCCCCGTGGACCGGGAGCACATCATCGGGCATTCCGAGGTGCCGGGTGCAACCCACACCGACCCGGGGGCGTTCTGGCCCTGGGAGCGGTACATGGCGATGGTGAGGGCGGCATGAGCTGGATGATTCGGTACTACAGCGGGAAGAACGGCGCGGGTCGCGTGGTCGCCAAGAAGATCGCCAAGACCAAGGCCGGGGCGGAGCGCACCGCACAGCGCGATGTCAACCGCGGCACGCTGCGCGGCACGCTCGGCGCGCGGACGGAGACGGTGGACATCGCATCGGCGAAGATCACTAAACACGCGGTCCCCACGCGCAAAAACGTTCCGTCTACGGCTGCGAATACGATGCGCGGCAACCGCCGAAAGAACTGCGGGTGTGCGGCAGCGCCACGCAAAAACCATCACCTGCGCGTCGGACAGAGCGTGGTGACCGCCGAGGGGCACACGGGCGAGGTGATCGAGACGATCCCCCCGGACACCTACCGGGTGCGGCTGGCGGCCGGTGCGGGCCAGGGGCCGCGCGAGGTGGTGGTGGACGGGTCCACGCTCAAAGCGTCGAACCCGCGGAAGAAGCGGACCAACGCCGCACGAAAGCTCCTCGGCTGGGACAAAGCAACGGGCATCCGGGCGCAGCGCGGGGTGACCGTGTGGGGCTACCACCTCATCGGCGATGGCCGGGACGAATACGAGATCGAGCGCAGCAACGTGCGGGGCGCGGAGTATTTCGCCGTGAGCGCGGTGCGCCGTGCCCACGGTGGGATGCCGCGCTGGGAGGTGCTTGGCTCGTTTGGCACGCTCGCGTTGGCCAAGAAGCGCGCTGAGGATGATGCCCGCCTGACCGCTCCGCGGTCGTAGCGAGGGCACCGTGGCCGCTTCGCCCGTCTCTGGCGTCGGGTTCGCGTCCGGGGTGAGAACCACGGCTGGGATCACGGCGTACCTCGGTGTCCTGCGCGGAAAGCTCGACGCGAGCATCCCGATCTACGTCACCTCCGGCGAGCGCGATGCCGTGGAGCAAGCGAGCGCGATGCTCAAAAAGCTCGCGGCCGGTGGCGAGAAAGAGCTGTACGACGTGTACGCAGCCGATTCGGTCATCACCCGACTGCTCGCCGCGCCGCGCAACGCCGCGAGCTGGGCGGCGATCATCGTGCAGGAGGCCGCGGCCGGTCGGCCGCTCTCCCGACACCTGCGCGCGGGCGCGTTCGATCTCCGCACGAGCAATCTGACGGCCGCGCAAATCCAAAATCTCAAAATTGCCATCGAAGCGACGGGCGGAAAATACATCCTCGAAGGCGCGCCCCCGCACCTGCATGTGGACCTCCCGGCGAAGTACGCGATCCTGTCGGGCGCCCAGGTGGCGGGCACGGTGGCGGCGAAGGGCATGGGCCTCGCGCTGGTGGGAAGTGCGCTGCTCGGCGTGGTGGTGCTCGTGGTCCTAGTCGCCCGCAAGAAGCGCGCCCCGGCGCTCGCGGGTCCGGCCCCGGCCGCGCCCGTGACCCCCACGCCCAACCCTCGCCGCCGTCGGCGCCGGAGGGCCGCGTGAACGACGGATCTCCCGCGCGTGTCGGTTGGATATCGACCGTCGGTAGCATTACGCTCGTCTCTCCCTTCGGAGTCTCTGCATGAACCGCAATCCGCTGCACCTTCCTGCGAACCTCGCGAGTGCAAAGCCCGAGGAGCTGTTCGAGGCCATCGCCGCGAACATCAACGACGTGGATGTTGCGGAGAGCACGCAGCGAAACTACGTGATCCGGTGCCTCGCGGCGCTGGGACACGGACGCTCGCCCGACATTCTGACCGGCCAACTCGACGGGTCGCGCGTGCGCCTCTACATCTGGCGCGAGACCTCCATCGGCGACGTGGTGCTCGTGACCGGACCGAGCTTCCGGGGCAAGCTCGTGAAAGCGGCCGATATCCAGGGGACGCCGGAAGAAGGCTTCTGGTTCGCCGCGATCCCCGACGCGAGCGCGGCCAAGCGCCACGTCGATGCGTTCCGCGACCGCACGACCCAGCACGTCGCGTCCAGCGCCGCCCGTGCCATCGCGCGCGCCGAGGAGGCGCCCGCCCCGGCACCTGCGCCTGCGCCGGCTCGGCACCGGGCGCCGCCTGCGCCGCGCACCCCGCGGGCGGCTCCGGCGCCGGTGGATACCGCGGCGGCGGACAAGGCCGAATTGAAGAAGGCCCTCGCCGACCTGTTCGGGTAGGAGACCCCCATGTTCAGCCTCGATGACTTTCAGGACTTCCTTCGATCCAAGAGCATGGATCGGCTCGCGTTTCTCGTCGGGAAATACCCGGAGGAGGTGGAGCCGTACCTGCCGAAGATTCGGGCGAAGCTCATCGCCAAGGGGCTGCTCACCGACGCGCCCCCGGTGCCCGTGGCGCCCATCCCCGCGGCGACCGGGCTGAGCCCCGTGGAGGAGGCCGTGCTGCCGCTGTTGCGTGAGCTGGACGCCGCGCTCTCGCAGGGCGGCGGGTCGGCGGCGATGGAGACCTTCCATCGCCAGATCAAGGACATCGGCAACCGCAACGCCTACCTTGCGGTGCTGGCCGCGTGAGCACGGACCGTCTCGCCCTCGAACCGCTCGGCGCCCTCGCGCGCCGGATGGGGATGCCTGCGCTCCAGGTGGCGATCACCGGTGGCGTCGCTCCGGGCGAGTTGACCGCGCCGATGACCCGCGCGATTGTGCAAGAGGTCGAGGCCGCCGTCGGGCCGTGGTCGGGCACCGCGCGAGCGGGGAGCCGCGAGGCGCACCGACTTCAGGACGCGATCTCCCGGGCGCTCCGGGTGCCCGGCGTGTCGCAGGATCGGGCCGGCGACGGCGATTGGTTCATCACCCCGCGGGGCACGCTGGTGTACCGCTCCTCGTTCTGGAAGCGCGACCAGACGTTTTCCCTCCAGGGGTCCGCGGCGGCGAAGATCGCCATCGGGGCGACGCTGTTGGGGCTGGTCGAGGGGGTCCGCGATCTCCCGTTCGACGTGCGCGACAACCCCGCGTCGCGCGAGGACGAGGACGAGGACGAGCGGGGAGCGGCAGCGAACCACGCGGCGCTCGCGCGTCTCGGGGCGCCGCAGGTGGGGCTCAATGCGGATTGGGCGGTGCCGGCCTACTTCCTTGGCCCCGGCTCTCCGAACCGCACAGCCGGCGCGACCTACCTCCTCGACACCGAGGATGGACGGTGGATCCTCGTGCGCCGCTGGTACGTGGACGACGACTATGCAGGGATGCCCGAGGAATTCCGCGCGGAGGCCGACGGCGACAACGACGCCATCGTGGAGCTGGCGCGGTTCGAGACCGCACCGGACGCCGTGGCTTTCATCGAGGCCGAGCGCCGCGGCGCCCGACCGAACCCGGTCCCCGCCGCGGCGGTGGCCCTGCTCGTACAGGCGATCCCGTTCATCCTCACCGCGCTGGGTCGGATGCTCGGGCACGGGGTCGCCGGCTTCAATGCGCTTTCGCGGGAGGAGCGCCGCGAAAAACTGCGCGCGATCCTCAACAGCAAGGCGTTCTATGCGTCGCTCAACCCGATCACGGTGTTCGCCGCACGGCGCGCGGCGAAGTCGCCCGCGGCCATCGAGGCGGTGATCGATCTGCTCGAACAGCACGGCGCGCGCGCCGTCGAGGCGGGCACGGCTGCGGCGCAGGCCGCCGTGGTCGCGCACGGCCCCAAGGCGAACCCCGGCGTGGACGAGGCGACGATGTGGCGCATCCAGCCGGCCCTCCAGAAACTTGCGGACGGCTGGACCAAGGGGCACCCGATTGACAGCGTGGCGGCGTGGCTCCCCGACGTGGGCGTGATCCCTTGGGACGCATGGAGCACCGGCGCGCAGTTCTTCGGCGTGCCGGACCGATACGCCCGCGCGGTGTGGGAGGAGTTCAGTTTGCTCCACCCGGACCAGGTGCGCGAGAACCCGCGCCGGAACCGCGGCAACCCGGCCCCGTTCGCGGCGCTGGCCGCGCGGGATGGGCTCTCGCACCTCGCCGCGTGGCTCCGTGAGCACGAACTAGAGCTCCAGTCGGCGCTGGCGCAGACCGCGGAAATCGTGTCGGGCGCCCCGGAGGCCCGTACCGCCTCGAAGCGCCGGACGCAGGCGTTTGCGGCGCTCGCGGTGCTCCGGCGCGCGCAGGCCACGGCCGCCGCGAACCACGGTGTCCTGCCGCTGCTCTCCCCGGAGGAGCGGGCTGCGCTCGCCACCTGGAGCGGGCTGGGCGGGCTGTTCCGCTCGTGCGCGGAGCTTCGTGCGGAGGAGGTGGCGCTGTTGCGCCCCGATCAGCAGGAGTATTGCCGCCTCGAAGCGGAGCGCCTGTTGGGGCAGGCGCGCGGGCTGTCCGCCTCGGAGCTGCCCACGATCCCGATGGAGGTGACGTTCGCGTTCGAGGGGATGATCGCGCAGTATTTCACCCCGGAGCACATCGCCGAAGGCATGTGCCGCCGCGCGGTGGAGTGCTGGGACGCGACCAACCCGGTCACCCGCCCGTTGCGGGTGCTCGAACCCTCGGCTGGGAGCGGGCGCATGGTGCAGGGGTGGCGCCGGGCGAACCTCGGCGCGGCACAGTGGACGCTCGTGGAATGGGACAAGGACCAGGCCGACCTGTTGCAACTCGTGTACGGGGTCTCCCCGGACTACCGGGTGTTCTCCGGCCCGATTGAGAGCTACGTCGGCGAGTTCCCGCCGACGATTGCCGACAACCGCGTGGATCTGGTGATCGCCAACCCGCCCTACGCGGATCGGCGGGTCGGGTCGCGCCGGGCGGACAAGCCGTACGAGAAGGTGCTGGAGAACCAGAACTACTTTGTGCTTCGGTCGCTCGACTACCTCAAGCCGCGGGGCGTGACGATCCAACTCGTGCCGTGGGGCATCCTCACCGCGACCAAGGGCGAGGATCAGCGGGTCCGAACGGAGATTTTGAAACGCGCCCACTTCTTCGGCGCCGTGGAGATTCCGTCGGACGTGTTTCCCAACTCGTTCCAGAACGTCGTGCTGCTCGTGCTCGGCAAGCGTCCGGTCGCGCTCCCGAGCGTGTTGCCGGAGGACGCCGAGATCGATGCCGGCCACTGGCTCCAGCGCCCGGTGCCGGCTGGTCCCGAGGGGCCGCACATGGGGTACATCCAAGAAAGCAGCAAGAACTATCGGGGCGGTACGCTGCGGACCGGCGAGTTCGACTACGCGAAGCTCGCGGAGTTCACGTCGCGGGAGCCACCCAAGAGCTATTTTGCCGAGGTGAAGGCCACGGCCGGGGAGATCGCCGCGGCCAAGACGGTACGAAACGACCGGCTGGGCATCAGCGTCGCCGACGTGGTGAAGATCGGGGAATTGCTCGGGAGCCGATGCGTCCTGGTGCGCGAGGCGCGCATCCAGAACGCCGACCGCGCCCGGGGGCTGCTCGCGGAGCTGCGCCCCGACCTGACCGCCTACGTGGAGCGGTTCGGCCTGCCGCGCGTGGCGAAGCTGCCGAGCGACTACCGCCCGAGCGCGAGCTGGTATGCGCTGGTGAGCGCGTTCAACGAGGACGGCACGTTCTCGGAGCTGATCGGATCGGAGGTGGCGGGGCCGGTCTCGACCTACGCCGGGGACGGCACGCCCGCCGACGTGGTGCGCTTTTTGAGCGCGCGCAAGGGCTTTGCGACGCAGGGCGAGATCGAGGGCATCCTCGGCCACGCGCTCGACACGACCGCCTTGTTGCTCCACCCCGACGTGTTCTGGTACCCCGAGCGGGGCGACGACGAGCTGTGCTACCTTCGCGCTCAGGAATTCTTGTCGGGGCCGTGCTGGGCGCGCATGGAGTGGGCGCGCACCCAGCGGGACAACGGCTTTGCCTACGCCTGGCGCCATCGGCCGCGGCTGAGCGCCACGGACACCGCGGCGCTGGCGGCGCGGGCGGGGGCGATGGTGGACGCCTTGATGGCGGCCATCGCGCCGAAGCCCATCCAAGACATCGACATCACGATCCGGAGCGAATGGCTCTACCCGCCGGTGCCCGGCGAGGCCGACACGCTGGACGCTGGGATTTTGTTGGAGTGGATCAAGGCGAAAAAAGAGAAAGAAAGCTACGGATGGCGGTTCTCGCTCGACTCGATCCGCATCATCGCGGGGCGCATGGTGCCCCAGGGCGAGGACGTGCTGGACCGCATGGTGCAGGACGTGGTGGCCTACTACAACCGCGACGAGGAGGTGGACAAGCGGGGGCAGGGCGGCAAGAAGCAGAAGGGGCGTCGCAACACCGAGGACTTGGCGGGCCGGATCAAGGCCGACACCGAGAAGGATCAGCAGTTCGCGGCGTTCGTTCGCAACCATGCGACGGCGATGGAGGTGGCGCTCCGCTACAACCAGACCTATCGCGGCTTTGTGCCCCGGAAGTACGACGAGAGCCCGATGGAGGTCGCCCGGTTCAACCCGGAGGACGAGAAGGGCAACCGGGTCACCGTGCGCCCCTACATTTGGGCGAGCGTGCGTCGCGCCGTGGAGCGCCGGGGCGGGATCATGGCGCTCGACGTGGGCCTCGGAAAGACCTTCGCGTTGTTGCTCGCCGCGGCGGTGATGCGCGAGCAGGGGAAGGCGCGCCGGATCATGGTCGCGGTCCCCAACTCGGTCGGTCCCAACTGGATCAGCGAGATCAGCCGCATCCTTCCCGATTACCGCGTGCTCCCGCTCGGCTTCACCCCCAAGCTGGTCGGCGGCAAGCTGCGCTCGACCTCCGATGACGTGGAGGTGATCACCCGCAAGCTCTCGGACTTCGCGGCCGGGCTGTACGACATCGCGATCTGCCAACACTCCACCCTTGCCCGGTTCGGCGTGAGCGAGGAGCGCGCCAAAGAGCTGTTGTCGGGGCGGATTTCGTCGTCACGCGCCATCGCGGAGGAGAAGATCGCGCTGCAAGCAAAGGCGCAGCAGATCCACGATCTCAACAACCAGATTCGGTTGCTCGAAGCGAGCGCCCGCCACGACGAGGGCGCCGCGGAGGAGGTGGACAAGGCCCGGGACAAGCTCGACGGGCTCACCGGCGCGGACGTGCGCGAGCTGAGCGAGAAGCTGGAGAAGCTCAAGCGGGAGGTCAAGGGGCTGGATCGCCAGGTGCTCGCCCAGGCCCAGGAGACCGCGACCACGCAGAAAGAGTTGGACACCATCGCGGCCCAGCTTCTTACCTTCGATGAGATCGAGGAGGTGGAGCGCCGGATTCGGAAGAAACAATCCGTGGCGCAGGCGACGATCCGCAACGAGGTCAACGACGCGATTGCGCTGGAGAGCTACATCGCGGACCGGGTGCCCGAGCCGGCGGTTCACGGGATCAGCTTCGATGAGTTGGGCGTGGATCTGTTGGCGGTGGACGAGGCGCACCAATTCAAGAACCTGTACGGAGCCGCGACCCGGTACGGCCAGAAGCTCAAATACATGGGTGCGCTCGACGCCGACAAGGTGACGATCAAGTGTTGGGACTTGCTCGTGAAGTGCCTCGCGGTCCGCGACCGGAACGAGGGCACCGGTGTGTTGTTGCTCACCGCGACCCCACTCAAAAACAGCCCGCTCGAAGCCTACTCGCTGCTCTCCTACTGTACGGACGAAGCGTGGAGCCGCCGCGGGATCTCCGGCCCGGAGAGCTTCATCGACCGGTTCTGCGTCGGGATGCCGGAGCCGGTGCTCAAAGTCAACGGCAGCTTCGACTATCAGTTGGCGGTCAACAAGTTCACCAACCTCGATGAGTTGCGGAGCATCTTCGCGGAGTGGGTGGACGTGAAGGCGGCGATGCGACGGAAGGAGTACGAGGCGATGGTGAACGCCGGGCGAAACCCCGGGGCGAACATCGTGCCGCTCGACTTGCCCGCCGACGTGAGCGTCGAGCACATGATCCCGATGACCAAGATGGTGTCCCAGCACTACGAGGAGATCCGGAAGGAGCTGGCGAGCGAGGCCGAGGGCTCGGTGGGGACGCTCTGCGATCAGGCGAAGATGGGCCTCTCCGAGACCGAGAAGATGCTCGTGGACTCGGGCCAGGTGGATCTGTCGGCGATGGACGAATTGGAGGCCGAACAGGCGTTGCCGCGCGCCGCCAATCCACGGCAGAACCGCGGCAAGGACGACGACGTAGGCGGCAAAAAGGAGAGCAAGGGCGGCGAAGTGCTCCGCGCGATGGACCAGATGACGAAGCTCGCGACCGACCCGGGCTTGATGGGGCTCATCGACCCGGACGCGCCGATCCCGCTCAAATACATGGCCGTGGCCGAGACCATCGCCAAGAGCAAAGCCGAGAACGGCGACTGCGCGCACATCGTATTCTCGGACTACAACGAGACCCATTCGGGGCTACGCGCCGCGATCAGCAAGGTCGCCGGCATCCCCACGGCGCGGATCAAGCTCGTGACCGGGGCGTTGTCCGTCGGCCAGCGGCAGCAGGTGGTGGACGGGTTCAACGGCACCTGGGATGCCAAGACCCGGAGCTACAGCACCGAGCCCGAGTTCGACGTGGTGATCGGCAACACCCCGACGATGGGGGAGGGGCTGAACCTCCAGCAGCGCGCGTGCTCGATCCACCACATCACCCTGCCTTGGGAGCCGGCGAGCATCCAGCAGCGCAACGGGCGCGGCGTGCGGCAGGGCAACCGCTACGATCTGGTGACCATTCACTACTACCTGACCGAACGCAGCTTCGACGGGTACAAGCTGAGCTTGATCAAGGGCAAGCGCGCGTGGATGGTCGGGCTTCTGGAGTCGGCCGCCAAGACGACGAACAACCCCGGCGCCTCGATGGGTGGGCCGTGCGCGATCCTCAAGGCGCTCGCGGCCGACCCCGAAGCGGCGGCCAAGGCGTGCCAGTGCCTCGAAGCGGCCGGCGCGATCCGCGAGATCGCCAAGCGTAAATCGGCCGCGCTCCAAGACTTCGCCGCCTACATCGGCGCGTATGACTCGTCGCGCCGTGCCCGGGAGGACGACACCAAGCGGTACTACCGCGATCAGGCGGTGGCGCTCCGGGCGAAGCTGGAGCGCATGGGGCCGAGCCTGTTCCCGTACAAGGAATGGCTCGACCGCGTGGCGGACGTGCGCGCGCTGGTGATCCCGGCGACCGGGCGGGTGTTCCTCGAAGGGGCGTGGTACCTCATCGGCGGCGAGGCCGCGCAGATCGAGAAGATCGACATTGAGAAAGCCACGATGACCGTGCGCCCGATGAATTCGTGGACCGCCACGTCCATGCCCGCGAGCGACTATCGCATCCTCCAGAGCGAGATCGCCCCGATGGACCCGCCGAGCCAAGCCGAGCGGGACAAGGCCATCGAAGCGGCGCCGCTCCGCATCTACGGCAAGGAGTCGGTACAGGCGGTCACGCCGGTTGCGCTCACCGTGCCCGCGGTGTTCAAGGCGAAGATCGCGGAGGCGTTGCACGCCGGCTACGGCGTGACCGGCGTCGCGGTCCCGGCGCTGGTGCCGGACGCGACCGGCCAGCCGACCGCGGTGGTGTGGACACCGGAGGTCTACAGTCGCGGGGTCGCCATCGTCGGCGAGGTGATGATGCCGGCCGGCGAGGACATCGAGCGGTTCCTCAAGGCGATCCGCGCGCTCCCCCGGGAGATTCGGATCGCCAAGCGGCCCCGGTTTCAGCGCGCGTTCGAGGAGTGGTTCGGGAAGGTGTATCCGGCCGCGTTGCGCGAGGAGCAGATGAGCCCGGCGTAGTGCGCGGAATCGGCGCGGCGGGTAGGATTCCGCCACCCTCGGAGCCCTGATGCCTCGTTCTCCCTCCTACGTCGTCCGCGGCTACGCGGGAGACCGCGACCGCTCGGCGCGCCTGTTGTGGGAAATGGGGCCGTACGCCACGCTCACCGCCGCGAAGAAGGCCGCGCAGCCGCAGGCCGACGCCTCCCGCCGGGGCGTGAAGGTCTACGTCGAGCCGGTGGGGACCGAGGAGGTGGACCCGACGCACCCGCGCGACAACCCCGCCGCGGGGTCGTTCTGTGGCCCGGGGTGCCGGGATCACTTCGAGGCCGACCACGCCCGCGGCGTCCAGCACCCGCCGGTGGAGCTGGCGCCGGGCCAGGTGGTGCCCTGGGTCCACGGGAGCCGTCAGGGGCGCTTCTGCGCCCACTGTGGCGCCGATCTCTCGCAACCCCGCCAGAACCCCGAGGAGGAGGAGGCCCCGGTGCTGCCGGACGCGCCGTGGCGCTACTTCAAGGCGGTGCCCGGCGCGGTGCTCCTCGACGTGGCGCAGCTCGTCCCCATTCGGGCGCGCGTCACCGGGATCGCCAACGCGGCCCGCTACATGCGCGCCGCGTACGATGGCACGATGGAGCGTCGTAAGCCGATCAGCGTCGCGCGGCGCCCCGACGGGCTCTACAGCGTGTGCGATGGAAACAGCACGTTCGCCAACGCGAAGCGCAGCGGGTGGAGCCACATCGTCGCGGTCGTGACCGATCGATGCGAGGTGGAAGCGCACCCCAACCCCCACAACCCTGCGGTGTCGAGCCACTCCGACATCACCGAGCGAAACTACCCGGCGATCTTCGGTGCGTCGCCGCGCGGGATCCCCGAGGTAGACGATCCCTTCGGGCACCACGAGTGTGAAGGGGAGGAGTGCGGCGACCAGATCGAAGAAACCCGGCTCAGTGACCAGTTTCGGACGATCCTGCACACCCGCGATGCGTACTTGCCCCGGATGAAGCACGTCATGGAGCTGCTGCGCGACCTCGCGCCATCGGCGAAGGTGCTGGGGCGCGTCAAGACCCCCTACTCGCTCATCCAGAAGCTCGTCCGCTCGTTCGTCGCGCAGCCCGGCCCGGACGGGGTGGGCAAGTTCAAGACGGCCCGGGGCACCGAGAGCGCGGAAATGCCGTTGGGCGTGCCGCTCCAGCTCAAGGACATGGCGGGGACGAAGATCGTCGCCAAGGACCGCGCCGAGCTGGACGCCGTGCGCGATGCGATGCTCGCCGCCTTTCGGGGCCACATCCTCGAATACGAGGACAAGTACGCCGAGGAGGAGCGAAACGCCGCCGCCGGTCGCCCCCGGCTCGGGTACAACGCCTACCACATGGTCGTGCTCGACAAGGGGTTGCCCGTCGAGATCATCATGCAGACCGAGCGCATCGAGAAGCTGGGCCACGCGAGCCACGGGCCGTACAAGAACAAGCGGCTCAACTTCCCGGCGTACATCGCGCTGGTCGATCTGGTGAACCGCGCGGACCTGGGTGACCGTGCTGCGGCGCGCCAGATCGATCCGCGTCTCGCCACAGAGGCCGGGCTGCACGACCTGGAGCGCGAGATCACGAGCGCCCACGTCAACCCGGGGCAGCTCCGAGCGAACCCCACGGACCCCGACGTGATCGCCGAGGTGTCCGATCCGGACGGGTGGGCGGCATGAGGTACTGCGTCGCCTGCCCCGTGTGCAAGGTGGAGGTCTCGTTCGTTCGCTTGGCGGGTCTGCGCCTGCCGAACCAACCGAAGGCCGATCCGGTCGAAGTGTGCCCCAACGGCCACGGTTTCCATTGGGAATACCCTGGACCCGGCCGCCCAGCCGGCACCGTGGTCCGACTCGCGGTCCCGCCGCCCGCGGCGTAGGCGGTGAAGCGCCTCGCCCGCATCGCCAAGGACGCGAAGCTGCTCACGCTCGCCCGGTGGCTCCGGTCGCCCGCGGGGTCCGCGGTGTTCGTCGGCGTGCGAAACGCGCCGCTCCCCTGGGCCGCGGGCGACTTCGGCGAACGGGTGGTGACGCTCAACATGGGCCTCGGCCGCGACTCGTTGGCGATGCTCTGCCTCCTCGCCGACGGCAAGCTGCGCGCGGAGGGGCGCATCGTTCCGATGGTGGACGCGGTGGTGTTCTCGGACACCGGCGCGGAGTGGCGCCACACCACGGACCTGATCCCGCGGGTGCGGGCGTTCTGCGCGGCGAGAGACATCCGGTTTCTGGTGCTTCGGAAGCCGAGCGGTGAGGGCGAGGCCGGCTACCGGGCCTACCTCGACACGTTGCCGCCGGTCGGTGACCCGGACCGAAGGGCGGCGCTGGCGGCGCGGCCCTGGCGCGCGGCGACGGGCATCGAGGCGCGCGCCGAGAGCGGCTACTACCACCTGCGCCCGCCGATCATGGACGACTATCGAAGCCGGAGCACCATCGCATCGCGGGCGAAGAAGGACTGTACGAGCAACAACAAGGTGGAGCCGATCCGCAAGCTCATCGAGGATCTGTCTGTCGCCCGCTTCGGTCTCGACAACTCCGCGTGGGGCCGCGAGGTCCGCGCCGGCCGCCGCGCGCCGCACCTCTCGCTGTTGGGCATCGCGGCCGACGAACCGACCCGGGCGATGGTCGGTCACCCGGCGGAGGGCGGGAGCGGCCCCTGGTACGTCACCGAGGCGTACCCGCTCATGGAAATGGGCATCACCAAAGCCGATGAAGCGGCGATCCTCGACCGGTGCGGCTTCAGCGACGTGCGGAAGTCGGGCTGCGCGATGTGCCCGTTCCAGCCGGTGAGCTGGTTTTGGGCGCTTCGGGAGACCGAGCCGGCCCGCTGGGCGGAGGTGGTGGCCTACGAACAGGACGCGCTCGGCCGCAACGCCCGGATGTTCCTGACCGGCCAGGTGCCCATCGCCGAGGCCGTGGACCGCTGGCGCGCCGAGAACCCGGACGCGACCGTGGAGGCGGTGCTGGAGAAGTCGTACGAGCGCGACGAGGGGTGCCGTTCGGCGTGCGGCGACGAACCGAAGGGCAATCCGGGCTTGTGCCCTACCTGTCGGCGCTTGCTCGGTGCGTGGCAGGACGTGGCCCGCAACCCGTCGCTCGGGCGCTGGATCGCAGGCGTGCGGGTGCCCGCCCGCGGCGGTCTGCGCTGGACGCCGCTCGCGGACCTGGCCGGGCTTCGCGCTGAGGCCTGGAACGAGAGCCGGGCCGGAACCGCCCGCGACAAGCTGGCGCGCGGGCTCGAACCCCCGCCCATCGACGTGTACGTGTACCCGGACCTTGGTCGGGTCTCGCTCTCCGACGGCAATCACCGGCTCACCGCCGCCCGCGACGCCGGGCAGGAGGCGATCCGCGTGCGCTGGGTCATCGTGCCGACGGCGCCCGGACCGCGCCAGAACCCCGAGGCGCAGCTCGCGCTGTTCTCGCGTCCAAAGGAGGAGCTGCCGTTCCCGCTCGCCGAGTACGACCGCATCGTGGTCTCGTTCTCCGGCGGCAAGGACTCGGTGGCCTGCGTGCTCCACCTCCTCGAAGCCCTTGGGCCGGAGGGGCGCGACCGACTCGAGTTGTGGCATCAGTCGGTGGACGGGGCGCCGGACGAGCCCAAGGTGTTCGATTGGCCCTGCACCGAGGACTATTGCCGGGTCATCGCGGCGCACCTCGACGTGCCCTTGCGGGTCCAGTACCGGATCGGCGGGCTCGTCGGGGAGCTGACCCGCACGAACCGCCCCTCGAACCCGGTGCGCTTCGATCAGGGCGATGGCACTCAGGGACAGAAGGGCGGCACCGGGGAGAACCTTACGCGGAATCTGTGGCCGCAGCAGTCGAGCATTGAAAACGGGCGATGGTGCTCCACCTACGGCAAGATCATGTGTGCCTCCGCGGCGCTCACCGCCGATCCCCGGTTCCTCGGTACGGCCGCCCGCCCCGCCCGGGTGCTGTTCGTCACCGGCGAGCGCCGCGAGGAGAGCCGGCCGCGGTCGCAGTACCGGATGGTGGAGCCGCACCGCGACGACACCATGCGCCGCGACATCAAGGACGTGACGCGCCGCCGGGTTTTTCGCCACGTCGATGCCTACCGCCCGGTGCTCGATTGGCCGGAGGAGGACGTGTGGGCCATCCTCCGGCGCTGGGGGATCGTGCCTCACCCCTGCTACTGGCTCGGGTTCGGCCGCGCGAGCTGCGAGGTGTGCATCTTCCTCCGGCCGAACGATTGGGCCACGATCAAACAGGTGGACCCGGACCGGTATGCCGAGGTCGTCCGCCTCGAAGCGGCCACCGGCCGCACCATCGAAGAAGATCGGACCGTGCCCGAGCGGGCCGCCGCGGGGATCCCTCACCCCCACGATCCCGCTTGGCGTGCCATCGCGCTCGCCGAGCGGTACACCGCCCCGATCCATGTGGAGCCGGAACAATGGGAGCTGCCGCCGGGCGCGTACCGCAAGACCGGGGGGCCGACGTGACGCCGCTCGCCACCCTGGCCGCGCGTACGGGCTTCCCCAGCCTCGCTGGCTGGCTGGCCGATCCGAAGGTCGCCACGAGCCTCCAGACCGCTCTCCGTCCGGCCTTTGCGCGCGTGGGGGCCTGTGAGACCCCGAACGCCTGCACCGGCCCGGCCGACGACCGCGCCGCCACCCTGCGGACGTGGGCCGAGCGGTGGCTGGCCACGGCGCTCGCCGAGGAGGCGGCCCAGGGGTACGGCCCGGAGCGCGGCGCGATGCGGGCGTTGCAAGGGCAGGCCCCGCCGGTGGTTCGCGTAGAGGCGGCGTCCAGTGGCTCCATCCGGCGCTGGATCATCACCGTGGCGGTGCCGTGGCTCCCCGAGCGAATCAAGGACCGGATGCGCCGCGCCGCGCTCCAGGCGGGGACGGACGTGCGTGTGGACTTCGAGGTGCCTTCGAACGATCCGATTCGGATCGAGGCGGGCGCGGACCGATCCAAATCGGATCGGCCTACACTCCCTCTCGTGGGCTCGGAGTGGGTGCTGATGGAGGCCGGCATCTACCGGCGCCCGGTGCGGGTCGTCGGCTACGTCAACGCACCCCCGGGCACCCCGGACAACGAGATCGACCCCGGCGCCATCGGGAAGGCGCCCGTTGTTCGGTTCGAGGATGTGGCCGGGCGGCACCGTGGCAAACATGATCGCCTATTCGCCAGTGTGTTTGCTACCGATGCAATTCCAGCGACGGACAGCCGCGTTACCGCGACCCAGGTTCAGACCGAATGGGACACCTCACGCGGAATGTGGACGCCGGGGCCGATGCCCACGACACCCGACGCGGCCCATTCGGCGCTGATCGGGATGCTCAACGCCTATCGGGACGTGAACCGGCGCCCGACGGACCTTGCTCCGATGAAACGCCGGCTGGTGGACCTCGCGCGCAAGATCGACCTGGACGACGAAAAGGCCTACGGCACCGTAGAGATTCTGTCGGCGTGGCTCCCGGCGGAGCGAGCGAGCGAGATCCTGGCCGAGCGGGAGCGGGAGCGGCGCACCAACCCCGCGGGGTTCCACCCGACGGCGATGCAGCGAGGGAACACCAGCGCACCGCTTCGGCACCTCCTCGGTCGCTACGACATCGCCGGTCTGGAGGTGCTCGACTTCGGGAGCGGGCGCGGTCTCGATGCCGCGGCGGTCGGCGCCATGCCGTTTGACCCCTACCATCCGGCCGTGGAGGTGCGTCAGCTTCCGTCCGGGCAATTCGACTTGGTTCTTGCGATCTACGTGCTCAACGTCCTGCCGTGGGCGGACCGTAAGCAGGTGCTCGATACGATCCGAAAGAAGGTTCGCCCCGGTGGACTTCTCTATGTGGCGGTCCGGCCGGAGCAGGAGATCGCGGCGTTGACCGAGAGTTGGGCGACGCACAGCGACGGGTACCAGACCGGCGAGGGCGAACAGGTCCGGTTCCAGCGCGGCTACACGCGAGAGAGCCTGTTGCGAGAGTTGGACCGTCATGGTGCGTGGCGGTTGGTTCCCCTTCCATCCCTTCCGGGCGCCGTCGTGGTACTCGTCCAGCGTCTCCCGAGCGGCGGGGTGCCGCTCATCAACCCGCGGCGGCCGTCCCCGTCGCTGTTCACGCCGGCCGCAGCTCCGACGCCGATCTACTTCGCGTCCGGGTCCAACCATCCGGGTGAGATCGCAGGCTTCGCCGAGCTGGGCCAGCCCGTCGGGGTGAGCGCCGACCGGTGCGGGTCGAGCTGCATGGAGACCCTGTTTCGCCTCTCGTTCTCCGGCCTGCCGGTGTTCGTGGATTCCGGGGCGTTCTCCGAGGTGGAGTTTCCCGACGAGGGGCCGCCGGTCGTGGTCGCCCCGATCTCCGACGAGGAGTGGCGTCGCCGTCTCGCGCTGTACCGGACCCTCGCGCTGGGCTTCGGCGAACGTCTGTACGTCGTGGCCCCCGACCGGGTGGGCGACCAGGCCGAGACGCTGGCCCGGCTGCGCCGCTATGCGCCACAGATGCAGGTGATCGCCGGCCTCGGGGCGAACGTGATCGTCCCGTTGCAACGTGGCCCGTTGTCGCTCGCCGCGTTCCACCGGGCCGCCGCGGAGGCGCTGGGGATGGCGGAGGCCGACACGATCCCCGGCATCCCCTCGAAGAAGCGCGCCACGGACGCCGAGGCGCTGGTGGCGTGGTTGAAGGCGGCGCGGCCGACGCGCCTCCACCTGCTCGGGCTCGGCCGAGACAGTCCCCGCGCGAGCGCGGTGCTCGATGCGATCCAGCGGTTCGCGCCGGGCGCCCAGGTGTCGATGGACTCGGTGCTCATCCGTGCCCACGTCGGCGCCACCGGCGGAGATCGGGGCGGCGCCCGCGCGTTCACTCGCGCCTCACACGAGGTCCGCGACGAGTTGGCGGAACGCCGCTTTGACGACGACGACGGATTGCCCGGCTACACCGACACGGTGGCGTTTTTGGACGTGTGGGCCACGCGCGCCGAGCTGGCCCGGATCGCCGAGGCCGCCGGGCTCGGCCGGGATGAACGCCTCGCGTTCATCAGCGACCCGTCGGCCTGGCTCGCGTCCCCGGTCCACGAGGAGGAGCCTGACGGTGCCCGCTGGTACGACGTGCCGCAGGTGGCCGCGGCCGTTGATGCCGGCTGGGCGCGCTACCGGAAGCGGGCGGAGGGCGAGGAGGCGAAGCGCCGCGCCGTGGTTCGCACGCGCTGGTAGGCACTCACGGCGCGCGATACAGGGGTTTCGCAGCGTAGGCGCCCGCAAGGGGAACTGCGAGCGGTGCAAGCCGCGACCGAGGTGCACGCTGGCGAAAGCAACCGTTTGGGCTGGCAACCCGAGCGGTGGCGTCGCGTGACCGGGCGCCGCCGTCAGCCGGCTACGCGCCACCCATAGGCCCCTGGGGCGGCTCTCGATCCGGACCTCTCGTGCTGGGGGGCTCCGAATCGGCTGACGCCGCCACCCGTGCGTAGCACGCACGGGATAGACGGGCAAGGTGTCCGCCTCCTCCGCTCCGCACGCTCGCCTCGCCGCGCTCGCCTCGCAGCTAGAGCTCTCCCGACTCGCGGTCTGGTTCAGCGGAGCCACGGAGATCGGCCCGTCGCTCCAGATCCCGGGCCGGTCCAAGCTGGCGCTCGTGCCCGCGCAGCTCGCGGACCTCAACGCCTACGTCACCCAGCGTCACTACCTCCACTCCGGCCGGACGATGGCGCAGGTAGGCTACTGGATCATGCTCGATCCGCCGGTGTTGTTGCCGGGCGCGAGCGCACAGAAAGCACCGCTGGGCGAGCGGTGGACGCTCAACGGCGCGCCCATCGCCGGGGCCATCCTGTACGCCTACCCGCGCGTGTCCAAGCGCCTGTACGGCTTTCACCCGATGGAGGTGCTGGAGCTGGCGAGGGTGTACCTCGAACCCGGCCCGGACGGGCGCAACCCGAAGGGGCTCGCGTCGCGCGCCGTCGGGGCCTCGCTGCGCGTCGTGGTGCGGGATTGGGTGGAGGCGTACCCGGAACTGCCGGAGCCTCGCGCCATCGTCTCCTGGGCCGATTCCGTGCGGCACACCGGGACCATCTACGAGGCGCTGGGCTTCGTCAAACTCGGGCTCACCCGGGGCGGCGCAAAGCGCACGCGCAAGGGCGGCCCGGAGCGCGCCGATCTCGTTACGCCGAAGATGGCCTACATCCTTCCGATCCGACCCCCGGAGCCGAACGCCAACTATGCCCTTCGGCTGGTGCTCTACGGGGTGACCGAGGAAGGGGTGGAGGAGGTGTGCGATCTGCTCTCGGCCGAGGCCCGCGCGATGGGGCTCGTGCTCCCGCCGCGGGAGCGCCGGTGCTACTACGCCGAGGGGACGGGCGGCGAATTCATCCTCCCGCTCGGCCCCGCGGACCTCCACGGAGAGGACGCCGAGGGCGCCATCCCACTCGCCGACGTGGCGCGGCAGCTCGGGGATCTGTTCGTGGAGGCGAGCTACGACGCCGACGTGACCTACGAGGCCGACGGCGGCGGGGAAATGGAATGGGAGATCGTGCGCTACGTTGGCACCCACTACCGACGAGACCGCAAGACCGGCGCCTGGGGCGTCCAACGACACGAGGAGACCACGATGCCCGTTGAGCACCTGGAGGACAACCCACGGAGCCGTGCCACCTTCGGTCGGTTCGTCCGCGATCATGGGATGCCAACCTTGGCCCGCTGGTTCGAGAAGCAAGGAACGGCGTGGCTCACCGAGGAATTGGCCGGACCGCGCCCCGCCTGGCTCGCCGGTGAGATCGAGGGGAGCGGCAAGCTGCTCCCCGTCCAGAGCTACAGCGACATCGGGCCACAGAGCGGGATGGAAATGCGGCGCTGGGGCGCGCGGGTGTTCGCGGTGGATCCCAAGGGGGAGTACGCGACGACCGAGGTACGCCCGGACGAGATCACCGGCTGGCCGCAGTTCGTGAAGAACGTGGAGGCCGAGACGAGCACGGTGCGGCTCATCGAGGCCGCCCAGCGCATCCGGGGTGCGTGGGTGCTCACCCGGGGCGGGCGCATCGCGCGCCTTGACTGCATCCTGGCGCGGGTCCACGAGCTGAGCCGGGACCAGCCGATGTTCGCGGTGTTCTCCTCCAGCGGAGGAGAGGACGACGACGCCCGGCGGGAGAACCCGACCGGGATGGTTCGCCCCGGCGAACGGGTGTTCGTGTATCGGAATCTCCACAAGGGCGCGTGGTCGGTTCGCTCGGTCCGAACCGGACTTGTCGTGATGCACGCGGAGACCGTGTATCTCCGTGACACACGCTTCCGTGTGTCGGAAGCGGGGCGCCAGCGCATCCTCCGCGAGCGCCGCAAGCTCGTTCACGCGGGCATCGAGGGCGACGTGCTGGCGGTCAACGAGCCCCCGCCGCTGGACCTACCGACGTGGACCCGGGTGACCTACGATCCCTACCGCTACGTCACCTTCGTAGAGGCCGCGCACCCGGAACGGTCGGTGGGCACCGCAGCGCGGGTCTACTTCGACGCCGCGATGCACGTCTTTGCCGATCAGCCGATCCCGCTCGCGTCCGCCGACGTGCCGATCCGCCGCAACCCGGGCGAGCCGACCGAGATCGTGATGGACTCGGAGGGCCGGAAGTACCCCGCCCGGTACGAGGTGGTGGAGGTGGCGCTCGACGGGCACTCGACCGTGATGGTGAGCCACGATCCGACCGATCTCACCCGCTGGACGCCGGGCTACCCGCAGGCGTTCCAATCGCGCGACCTCGGCAGTATCGAGGAGCAAGCTAAGATTCGCACCATCGCGTCGAAGCTCGACCCGATCCGGCTGCTCGCGAAGAACCTCGATCCCACGCTCGGCGCCCCGGTGGTGTGGGAAGCGCCGGACGGGCGCCTGCCGGCGCTGGGCGGCAACGGGCGCATCCTCGGGTTCATCACCGCCCCCGAAGAACGGTACGAGGCCTATCTCTCGATGGGCCGGCGGCTCTGGCCGTGCTTCCCGACCGACGACGCGAGCCCCGGGCACCGCTGGATGCTGGTGCGCGTGGTCTCTGGCATCGATCAGACCGCCGCTACCCAGCTCGCGGCGGCGTCGCAGCTCTCCACGGCCGCGGAGGAGGGACGGCTCGGCAAGGCGCTCTCGCTGCTCCGGTCGCTCCAGCTCAAGCTGGAGGAGCTGCCCCCGTTTCGGTGGCTCGATCCGCTCGCCCGCGACAACATGCCGGACTTCTGGCGCGCGAATCCTGGGTTTGTCCAGTCGGTGCTCGTGGCGATGGACCCGGCGAAACGCGCCTCGTACATGAACGACGCGGATCGGCTCGCGCCAGTGGTGCAGGCGGTGATGCTCGCGTTTCTGCCGGCGGAGGCCCGCAAGCCGGGGGTGTACGACGATCCGAAGGTGGAGGAGGCGCTGTTCGGCGCCTTGCCCGCGATGATCACGGTGCGCTCGATGATCCAGGCCGGGGAGCTGTACCCCGAATTCGATCTGCTCTCGGCGCTCCCTGACGCGCTCGCGGTGTTCGCGTTTGCCCGTCGCCGTCGGATGAGCTTCAAGGCGCTCAAAGGCTACATGGAGGACGAGCGGCGCACGTCTCGGTTCGGCGACGTGCAGCGGATCTCCGACGTGGGCACGCTCGGGATGGCGCTGGCGGCGGCGCTCCACAACGCGGCCCGCCGTGCGGCGCCCGAGGTGGCCGTGGCCGACATCCTGGGGGCCTACGTCGCAAAGGCCGCCGAGCACAACCCGCGCCAGGTGGGCATGTTCGGTGCCGCGGCAGCCCCGGACGCTGGGCTTATCCTCGCGCGGCAGGTGCCCGGCTTCGCGCTCCCCGGCCAAGCCGAGCCCGAAGCCCCAGGGCTGCTCCGGCTGGCAAATCCGGTGACTCGGCGGGTCGCGCGCCTCATCTTCGACGGCACCACGTTCAAGCCCTCCGACGCCCGGACGTGGTGCAAGCGCAACCGCTACCATGCCGGGGTACCCAAGGTAAACGCCGCGGGCGACGTGGTGATCGAGCAAGCGGGCGGGGCCTCGCGGCGCGTGGTGGAGCTGGATCGGGGGGTGACCGCCGCCGTCGCCGGGTAAGCCGGGCGTTGCACGCCGCGGGCAGTTGCGCTACGCTCGGCAGGACTCGCGGGCGCGATTCCTAGGACTCCCCATGTCTGCATTCGGCTCAGGTGTTCACGCCCGCGAACTTACGGACCTCATCGGCATCGGCGTCACGCTGAACGCAGACGGGTCCATCGCCACGATCACCGGCCCGACGTGGCGCCGTTCGACCGTGGACCCCAACGGCGTCGTCACCGCGCTGGCCGGCTCGATGGTGAGTCAGACCAACGGGACGTTCTGGATCAACCAGAACGGCGGAACGGTGTGGGCGAGCGCGGGCGGCGCGGGCGGCGCCAGCTACGCCGACAGCGTGGCGGTGACCTGGGGCACGACTTCGCCGCAGCAGGGGAGCATCCGGCTCAACCCCGCCGGCCCCAACGCCTTCACGGTGGCCACGCCGAACATCAGCCAGGCCACGGCGCTGCTCGGCGCGCAGATCATCATCACGACCGGGACCAACACCATCACCGGCGCGGTGGTGGGGTCCGGGTCCAACGCGATCAGCATCGGGACCGGAGCCACCGATGTCACCAACGCGGGCGGCACCGGCGGACCGAGCGGTGCCCTCAACTTCGCCACGGGCGCCGCGCTGGCGACGGCAGGCGCGTCAGGCAGCACCGGCAACATCAACTTCGTCACCGGCGCCTCGACCAGCGCGAACTCGGGCAACCTCGTGTTCACGACCGGCACCGCGGCCGGCACGCGGGGCGTGGCTGACTTCAACGTGCCCACCCTGGACTTCTCGACGCAGGCCACGGCGTTCACCCTCGCCGCGGCCTCGGCGACGGCGCTCGTCATCGGTGGCGCGGCGCCGCTGCTCACCTTCGACACGGTAGCGAGCCAGGTCAACGCCACGGCGCGTCTCACCACGACCGACGCGGTGACGGCGGGCACGGCGCGCGTCATCGGCGGGCTCGCGTTCTCGACCACGGCAGACTCGGCCACCATCACCGGCAACGGGGCCGCGCAGAGCTTCAACCAAAGCTACGGGATCCCGGCGAACACGCTCAAGGCCGGGAGCACGGTTCGGATTCGCGGGTGTGTCCGCCGCATCGCGATCAACGGCGCCGACACCGCGCTGGTGACGGTCCGCCTCGGGGCCACGATCTACGTCACCGGGATCGCCACCATCGCGCTGGCGGGGGAGCGGTGCTACTTCGAAGCGATCCTGACCGCCCGGGCGGCGCCGGGTGCCGCGGTGGCCGTGGTCGGAGCGGGCGTCATCGGCTGGAACACCGCCGCCACCCCCGCCACCACCAGCGGCGGCACGGCGAACCTCGCGACCAACGGCGTGTTGACCGTGGACGTGCAGATCACGATGGCCAACAACGTCGGCAACACCGCGGCGCTTGAACAGTTGTTCGTAGACGTGGTGTAGGCGCACGGGCATGGCGCCATGCTCCGTCGGGCGGTAGACTCCCGGCGGAGGTTCCCATGCCCGACCCGAAGCCCACCGAAGTCACCCCGCCCGCACCCCCGCGCTGGGTGCTCACGATCACCCCGACCGGCGGAGGCGAGGCCAACGGGAGTCTCACCATCGAGGCGGAGGACGTGGTGCAGGGGGAGATCGTGTTCTGCCTGTTGCGCGTGGCTCAGCAGTTCGCAGCCCGGCCCGGTCAGCGCCTCCCCACGACGCGAGAGAACCTCGCCACCCTTGAGCGGCAGCAGGTGGCGCAGCTCAACCCGGCGACGGCGATCTACACCGGGCCGGGAGGCAAGGGCGTCCTGTTCCTGGGCGATGCCGTGCAAGCGAACGACCCGCTCATGGGCCAGCTCGCCGAGCGCGGCTGGACGCGCGCGAGCGCGGTGCCGGCGGACGTGACGCGCGGCTGCGACCATGCGACCGATCCGGACGGTTTCGCCGCGAAGTACCTGACGGCGACGGGCGAGGCGTAGCGCCTACTTTCCGGCTTTCTTATCCTTCTTCGCCTTCTTGTCGGCCGATTCCGCATCGAAGTCGGCCGAGCCGAGCGAGACGACGACCGAGAGCCCCGGAACCGCGCCGCTGGCGATCCCGTAGAGCGACCCGGCTTCGAGCGGAGTGTCGCCGTGGATGCACCACGCGCCGTCGTCCCAGCTCGTCGCGGGCTCGCCGAAGTTGGCGAGGCCGGCGAGCGCGGCGCAGACCGCGTGCCCCTGCTCCACCAGATCGCGCGCCCCGGCACCCCGGAGGCGCACGGTGAACGGCTGGCACACGCCGAGATCGGGAATCACCGGGACCGGCGGGGCGTCCGGCTCCGCGGCCGGCGCGAGGGGGAGGGGATCGCCCACCACGTCCACGGCCAGCTCTGACGAGGCCCCGGCGCCGGGAATGTCGGCCGCGAGCGCAGCGGACTCGGCCACGGCGGCATCGGCGATGGCCGCGGCTTCGCCCGGGGTCTGGATCGGCTCGTCCCGTAGGAACGAGGTGCTGGCGCTGGCCTTGATCCCCGGCATCCCCACCACGGCGTTGAGTGCGCCGAGCACGGCCGCCTCGTTCTCCACCTTGCCGCGGAGCACGTAGCTCGCGCCGTCGAGGCCCTGGCTGGTGTGGGTGAGCCCAGCCGCGGCGGCGAACACGCCCGCGGCATCGGCGAAACTCTCGGTACGACCGGTGAACGTGGCGACGACAGCGAACATGAAAGCCTCGGGGATCTCGGGGAGGGTATCGCAGTCCTTGGCGGCGATCAACGCGGGGGGTCGAACGATGTTTGACGGGTGTGCGTGTCTCGCATTGACACGTAGGAGTCAAGTGTGTACGATGCCCGTGAACCCCAAGGAGATGGATGTACGACGACGACCTCAACGACCGGCAGGACGTGCCGGAACGCAGCGAGACGGTGCTCGCCGCATTGGCGATGGACCTAGACAATGTGGAGGTGGAGGAGGCCAACGGCGACGAGGACGAGCCCACCACGATCACCTTCACGGACGGCAACACCACGGTGGAGTTGAGCGAGCGGGAGATCCTGAGCGACGTGGCGCTGGCGCCCTTTCTCAAGGCGTGGGTGAGCTGGTGCGAAGCCGGGTCGGCGCTCTATGCCGAAGAACAGGCCGAACGGATGCACTTCTCGGGTGGAGGGCGGTACTGATGGCCCCTTCCTCGAACACGGCGCGCACCGAAGCAGAGGCGCTTCTGCGCCGCCTCACGATGCGGAACCTGCGTTCCCGCGAAATTCGCACCGGCATCTACTGGACCGGGGTGCTCACCCTCGACGGCCAACCGATTCTCCAAGTGACACAGACAGGTCGGGGTGAAGCCACCCGCTACGAGCCGGCGACCGGCAGCGACTTCGCCTCAGCTCGCAAGATCGAGGCCCTGCTCACCGGGGCCTGTACGGTGCTCGGCCTCGGCGACTTCGAGGCGCTGGACGCCCTCACCTCTGCGATGGAAAACGGACAAACGGGCTTCGATGCCCTTTCGCTCGCCCGCTCGGCGATGGAGTAGCCCCATGATGAACCCCGATGCTCTGCGCGTACTTGCCATTCGCTACCCGGTCGAATTCACCCGGGACGATCTGGACCTCGACACCATCGCGCGTCTCGCCCGGACGAACGAGGCTGGCGCCCTCACGGAGATCGCCGCGGCGGCCGACCGCGCCGCGGTGGCCTGCTACGAAGCCGCGGACCTCCACGCGGACTGCGACGACCTGGACACCGGGCGCCAGCTCCGGCGCGATGGCCACACCCACGCGACCCGGGCGCTCACGCTGCGCGCGGCGGCCGACGTGGTGGGCCTCGTATGAGCGCGATCCCCACCTACGCTTTCCCCGACGCGGCGGCGGCCTACATCGCGCGGCAGTCCGGACGCTGCCGAGCACGGGCGACCACGGCGCGCTCGGCCTCGCTTCGGGCGATGTGGACCGAGGCGGCGAACCGGTCTCGCGCCCTCGCACACGAGCTGCTGGCGGCCAACGGGGAGGTGACCCCGTGATCCTCACCGTGACCCGGGAGGGACTGACCGCCCGTGTAGAGGTAGACGGCCCCCGTTACACCCTGCTCGACGCGGTGAGCGCGCGCGGCCTGCCCGTGTACCTCACGCCGATGACGCGCTTCCTGCTCGAATGTGCGGCCGAGCAACAACACAGCGACTCCCCAAAACCCCTGAGTGAGACGATGGACCTTGGTACATGGACGTGGGATTGCCTCAACTGCAACGCGCGTGTGAGCGGCCCGGTCGCACACCCGCCGGTGTGTACCTGCCACCTCCCGGCGCTGGTGCCCTCGTGCGGTCGGGAGCCGACCGTGGAGCACCTGCCGCCGGACCCAGCCGGCGACCATGAACAGCGCGTGCTCTGGTGCGTCGCCCGCTTCGGTGGGTCGGCGATGGGGCTCAACCGCCGGACGATTGCGTGGGTGCCTCCGGTCAGCGGGCTCTACGCGGCGCTGGTGAAGTGTGCGCCGGCCCTGGAGACCGCCGGATGAGCGCCGTCCCCGAGAGCGTGGCGGTCTCCGGCATCGTGGCCGCCCTGGAGCGGGCGTGGGCCGCGGTGCGCGTCCGTCACCCCGATGTGCCCGACGTGGCGCTCATCGTGGCGAGCGGCATGAAGCGCGGGAACCTGGAGTGCTGGGGGCACTACTGGCACGCCCGATGGTCCCGCGCGGGCGACGCCAGCCGGCGCCCCGAGGTGATGATCTCCGGCGAAGGGCTGAACCGTCCGCCGGCCGAGGTGCTGGGCACGCTCATTCACGAGGCCGTTCACGGCGCCGCCAAGGCCCGCAACATCGAGGACACCAGCCGACAGGGACGATGGCACAACGGCAAATTTGCGGTGCTCGCGGAGGCGATGGGCCTCCGGGCGATCCGCCACAAGACCATCGGCCACGTCACCGAGATTCGGCCGGGCACCGTGACCGACTACGCGGACGTGCTCGCGGATCTCGCCTCGGCACTCGTGCTCTACCGGGTGAACGAGACGCGCTGGGTACGCCCGCGGGCGCCGCGCCCGCGCGCTCCCGAACCCGATATCGGTATCGACGGACCGATGGCGCCGCGGCCGATCCTGCCCTCTCCGGGGATCGAGGACGACGAACGCGCGGACCTCGCCGACGAGACCGGCGGCGCTACCCTGACCGTCACCCTCGTCCCCGTGGACACCAAGAACGGCCTCGTCGGCATGTGCGGCTGCGGTCGGAAGCTCCGCGGCTCGGTCTCGGCGTGGAAAGGTGGCGCGGTGCTCTGCGCGACGTGCAACCAGCCGTTCCAGATCACCGGGCCGGAGACGTAGCGGCGCGCTCGGCGGCGTTGCGTTCGTTGGCCGCGGTCTCCGCGGCCATTTCCGCGCGCATCGCGAAATCGTGGATATCCTCGGGCTTCTTGCCCGCGCGGAACATGGCGACGATGGTGTGGTAGGCCGCGGTGCGGCCGATGTGGTACTGCTCCGTGTCGTTGTCCATCGTGGCCTCCGAGCGCCGGATCGTCACGGCGACTCGAGACTTGAGGGAGAATCGCGGGGGGAGGGTCGGTTCGTGGCTCCCCCGTCGGCGCGACCCCCGTTGACGGGCTCCTGAGCTTGTCAGGACAACACCGTGGTTCTCCTCTCCCGGGGTCCACGTTCCGACCCTCCCCGGGAGCGTAGCCGCGAGCGATTGCTTAGCTCGAAGCGCCTTTCTTGTGGTAGATGGTTGCGGAATCTGGACTTGAACCAGAGACTTCCGGCTTATGAGGCCAGCGAGCTACCAACTGCTCCATCCCGCCGTGCGAGAGTAGCACAGCCGCCGCCGCGGCGCTATCCGCGCGGCTTCGGTGGCAACGCCGGCGACCCACGGCCAACCGGCGCCGAGAGGTCCACGAGCAGCCGTCGGGGCGGCATCACGCGCCCCATATCGGGATCGACCAGCGGCGCCGCGCGGGCGGCCTCATCCCCGAGGCGGCAGCGGATCCGGGTCGGCCGCGTCTGCGACTCGTCCAGCGGCCCGGGGTACACGCTTTGCACCACGCCCTCCCACCACGTCCCGGTCGTCTTGTAGGTCCGCGGGTGGAGGATCGCCATCTCGAAGTTGCCCGTTCGGATGAGTGCCGTTTTCGCGTCGGCCCGGTACACCAGCGCCCCGATGCCGCGATGCGCGGCCTTCTGGCCTGGTTCCGAGCCGCGGCGCAGCTCCGCGCGCACCGGGAGCGCGTAAGCGTACTCGGCGTCAATCTGACGGCGCAGCCGCTCCCAGGCCGCCGCGTTCATGTCGCGGTCCACCTGCCCGAGCACCACGCCGAGGCGCGTCCAGAGCGCCCGCATCGCGTCGGCGTCCGCGAGCTGGTCCCCGATGGTGATCCCGCCCTCGCCGTCGGTGCCGATGGCCCAGGCATCGAGCGCAAACGCCCGGCGCTCGGACACCTCGACCACGGCGATCTCGGTGCGGCGCACGCCCGGGTGGACGATGAGCACAGCGGGATCGTCGGCGTCGCTCACCGTGGCGGCCCCTCCAGTACCACCCGCAGCCGCGTGTAAAACGCCGCCGCGTTGACCATCGACAGCCCGCTCATCTGCCCGTCGTTCACCTCGATCACGATCCAGCGACCGTCCGCGGTTTCGGCCAGGTCGAGCACGAAGAACGTCGCGTGCTCGCAGACCCGCGCCGCTGCCTCCTGCGCCACGGCCCACGCTTCCGTTGTCCAGCGCGCGGCGGAAGCCAACTCAGGGTGAGAGGCCCAATAGAAGCCGAACCCAAGGCAGGCCGCGCCGGCTTCGGTGCGAAGCCAGAACGTGCGCCATTCGTTTGTGATCGGTAGCCCGTTGAGCCCTTCCCCCAACTGAACGAGGGGAACATAAGGCCGCACGATGAGCCCCTGATCCGAAAGCATCGGATCATCCCATAGCCGTCGGCAAACGTCCGCGACGGCGGCGCGCGTGGGCGCAAACATGCGCCCGTTCCATTGGTGCTTGCGGCTATTGGTCCGACCCTTGACCACGTAAGCCCCTTCGGGGATTCGTCCCCACTCTGAGTAGGAGCGCGGGGTAAGCCCATCGAGCACCCCACCGACTCCGCTCCACTGGAGCGCGTCTGCAATCCAACGGTGCTCCGTGGGCGTGTTGATGAGCCGCGCGGTGCGCGTCAGGCGCAGCTCGTTGTCCAGTTCTTCGTAGAACGGGAGTACCGAGTAGCGCCCAATGACGACGGCATATTTCGGCACCTCGGAACGGTACGAGACCACGGGGAGGTGCTGGGCGGCGATGGCTCGCTCCCCCTCGGTATCCAGGTCGTCACGGAACAGCACCACGGGTTTGTCGGCGGTGCTCATCGGGCTCCACTCCGCGGTGGCGTGGAGGTCTCCGCGCGAATGAGCACTTCGGTGTCCGCGCGCGACGCGGTACCCACGTGAAGCGCCTTCCACGCGGAAAACACACGGCCCCGGACCCGAACGCGCTCTGGATCGGCGTCATCGAACCTGCGGGCATCGGGCCGGTGAGGAAGGGCGAGGCGGCCCAGGATCACGAGAAAGTGCCGACGGCATACGATGAACGCCATCCCGTCTGGACTGCGCGCCAACGCGGCGCGAGCGCACAGGCCATGCTCGGTTGAAAGGGAGCACCGCGAAGCAGGCGGAACGGTGCGCTCGGCGCTGTTCAGCACGGTTTCGATGTCTCCGGCGGACATACTCATGTGTTGATCCAGACCATCGCGATGCAGTCCACGCCGTCCCAACTAAAGCGCGCCCGTAGGCCGGTTCCGGTATCGAGAGAGTCTGAGAGGGTTTGGCGCTCCTGCCCGGGGACACTCGGAAGCACCTCGACGCTCCCGATGGGATCGGCCGCCTCCGCCAGCAGCAGGAACGCCGAATCACCACAGAACGGATGATCGTCCACCTCCCGGCCAACAGCGGCAGCGAACCTCACGCGCAGTCCGTCCGGCGCACGGTCCCAGGGCCAGCACCGTACCCCCGGGTTCACGGACGCTCCGCCGGCGCCCACGGCGCCAGCCACGGGCAACACGGATCGGCGAGGAGGTAGCAAGCCATCCCTTTGAGCACCTGGATCGAGAACACCGCCCGCTCGTCGGCCTCGAAGGTGCCGACCGAACTCCGAACGCCGGCCGCATCCTCGGGCATGGGGATCGTCTCCGAGAACGTCACCTCCGGGTCGAGAAGCCCCTTGCCGGTGACGCCGCGCGTGTCCGAGGTGAGCTGGGCAACGACGAGCCCTTCCCGGGTCTCAAAGGCCCACACCTGCCCGACTCGAACGCCGGGGTGGGGGAGAGGATGGATCGCATCCAGCGACTCCATCCGGCTCCGCACCAGCGCGCTGAGCGCGTTCGGGCTTGCGGTGGGGTCCAGCGTTTGCGCCGGTCCTTCCAACACCGCGGTACGCCCGCCCCATGCGCCCTTGGACTCCATGATGGTCGCGATGCTCAGGGGCGTCGGCGTGTAGGCGGCGCGCGTGATCCGGATCACCGCGCCGTCACCGCGCCGCGCCTCGTCCAGATTTCGCCCTTTCCACCACGGGCGCTCCGGGTTGATCGTCTCCGGCGGCAGCGGGTAGAGCTTCGTGAGGGCTTCGGGCCAGGGCTTCATCCTCTCTCCGTGTCCAGCACGCCGGACAGCTTGCGTAGAAATTCGGCATCGGCCTTCCGCTGGCTCGGCTGCACAGCCGCCGGCACCTTCGACGGGAGCGCCTGGCGCGCAGCCAGCGCCTCGAAGGCCTCCACCCCTAGCGCCGGGGCCTCCGTGGATGCGACCTCGACGGGGTAGCCGGTCTCGATGGCCGTGGCGATGTCGCGCAGCCGTTGAATCCCGGTGCTCGTGATCTTCAAGCCGGGCATGGGCTCTCCTCGGGATCGGGTCGGTTCTGCCACGCCAACTCCGCCCAATGGTAGGCGGCTTGGCGATCCTCTCGATGTGTTGCCTCCGCGGCGGACGCGAGGCCCATGAACGCAACGGCCAAGTCAACGGAAGCCGCCGCCTGCGCCTTCTGTTTCCAGCCCGCCGCCCGGCCCAGCGCGCGGCCCGATAGCTTGGCGTAGAGTTGGGCGCACAACACATCGTTCTCGTGCCGCGTGATGCGCTTCCATAGGTCAGCCTTCGGCGCTTCGGTTGGCTTGCTCTCTGCTACGGTGAGCAGCCAATCGTGCGCCTGTTGCGCGCGCGCGAACACCTCGTCGGGGGGCCGGGCGTCGTGCCGGCGCTCCAGCTTACCCCGCAGATCCGTCCACGCCGTCTCGAACCGGTCGGGGCTGTCCGCAAGCCAGGCGAGGGTGTCGTCCTCGGTGTGAACCATGCAGCGCAGCGCCTCGGCCAGCCCTTCGAGGTAGGCGCGGCTGATGGCGCGTTCAAGCGGCGTGGCGATGACGATGGGGCTGCTCACGAGTAGTCGCCCTTGGCGCGGCGTTGCGCTCGATTGAGCGGCGTGCCGTGGCGCTCGCGCCAGCGGCGACAGAGAGCGGGTATGTTCACCTCTCCCCATGCGACGAGCACCGCGCCCGCCTCCGGCGTGAGTTCGGCTACTTTCCACTCGCCTTCGACGTTGATTACCGCTGCAAAGTCAGCCTCGAAGTTCGGACACGCCGAGAGAAGAACGTGAACGCCGGACGGGTCTACGAGTACGGCCATGTGCCGGTCGCGCTGGAGAGCATCGGCACCGATGCTCAGGTGCTCATCGCTCAGCGGGTGAAGCGTCTCGAACATCAGCCCGTGCCTCCGGTGGCCGGCACGAACGACGAACCGCCGCATCTCGGGCACGGCACCATCGGGCCACGCGGGCGCGTGTCCCCGTCGCCCTCAGCTGCGCCGCCTGCGTGGTGATGGTCCAGCGCGCGCACGAGGCAATCGGCCAGCGCGCGCTTCCGTTCCTTCACGCCCGGCAGCTTTGTCTCGTGCAGGAGCCATTCGACCGTGATCGACCGGGCGAAGCCGCCGCAGCTCCATTCCTCGTTCGGAAGCGCGAGCACGTCACCGACGACGAGCACGCGGATCTCGTCGCCCCGCCAGAGAAAACGAACGTCGGATACCTTCACGATGCGCCTCCTTCCTTCCACCACGTTTTGAGCACGCGGTTGGGGTCACCCGTGCGGGCCTCCTCCGCCAGTCGCTCCGTTCCCTCGCTCGGCATCCCGAGCGCGCCAGCGATCTCCCCCAGCCGCCTCCAATCGGACTCGTTCGAGCCCCGCCCTTCGGGAATGAGCTGCGCCGAGAACATCACCAGCGCGACGCCGGCCGATGTCGGGGTGATCGAGAGGCCATAGCGCCAGCCATCGTCGCGGCGGAAAAACGGCAACTCTGCCGCACCCTGCCGGAGCGCCGTGGCGATGGTGTCGGGCGTGGCCATCAGGAACCTCCCTTCCCTTCGAGGGCATCGATCACCGTCCGCATGGACGGGTCTTTACGTGCTTCGTTCGCCCAAGCCTCAGACTCCGCAGGGGTCGCGTCGAATTCGCCGTCTGTCGCGCGCTCGGCGAGGAACGTGAGGCCCGCTTGCGTCAGATCGCGCACGAGGTCCATGCACGGGGTCGCCGACTCGCTCTTGAAGTCGTCGTAGCAGCCGGCGCGCGCGGCGACGATCATCGCCTTCGGGGCGTTGGCCGCCTCCAGGGCGCGGGCGAGACGTTCGGTCGTCAGCATGGGCTATCGCCTCCAGCGGAGAGGGTGGTGGGTTTCACCGAGGAGCCACATCGGATGCGGCTCAAACTCGCGGGTTTGTCTCGCAAACATAGGCACTTGGTCATCGGTCGGCTCGGCGGGTGGCTGATCAAGGTCCAGGGCGCGTAGGAGTGCGCGGGCCTGGGCCACTACTTCGCGGTATCGCCACCCGCTCCATTTATCTTCGCCATGAATCTCGATCAGTTGTTCCACGATTTCACGCAGGCGAGTCGCTGGATCAGGACGGACGGACATTACGCACCTCCCGAATCGTCAATGAGCCGCGACACCGCGAAGATCGCCAGTTGCTCCGGCCATTTCTTCGACCCCTTCGCGATTTCTGGATGGATCACGGCGTACAGGCGCCATTAGTTGGTGTTAGGCTCGGGGTGGTGCTTGGCGACACATTGGTGAAACTTGAC
>ERZ1292632.530-Hain-H43-01um-R2-530-length-41766-cov-7_pt1 | contig 41766 bp, 58 predicted proteins | sample MGYA00564407_ERZ1292632 | MGnify/ENA primary metagenome ERZ1292632 (study PRJEB36523, sample SAMEA6512637) | groundwater metagenome | collected 2019-01-08 | study: AquaDiva: Metagenomics assemblies of 32 groundwater samples | reverse complement strand
ACGGCTTGAAGGCGGCGCTGGCGGCGGGCAGCCGCGAACTCGCCCGGCTCTGGAAGAGCAAGCCCAAGTCTCAGAGCGAAGCCCAATTCTATCAGCGGGACGACGTTGGCAAGGCCTATATCCGCGACCTGGGCGGCTGGCACATCCAGCCTAAGATTCAAGCGCTCTTCTCCGACAACCTTGTCCCCTATCAAGGGAAGGGCCTCAAGGTGCTTGACTTCGGCTCGGGCATCGGGACAACGGCTCTCATGCTCTCGAACGGTAATGAGGTGCACTGTATCGAGCCGAACCGGGTTCTGCGCGGCTTCACAGAGCAGCGGGCTATAGACCGGGGAATCAACCTTCACTTTCTGAACGGCGAGATCCAGAAAGACACCTACGATCTCGCCCTCTGTATCGACGTGCTTGAGCACCTGGAAAAGCCGGAGCACGAAGCGTTGAAAGTTTACGACGCCCTCAAGCCCGGCGGCCTCCTCTTCACGGAGTCGGACTTCACCGACCAGGGCCAACACCCAATGCACCACGTTTCGACGGATGACCGGCTCGGAGCCCACTTCTGGGCCGAGCTGGGCATGAAACGGATCAGCACCTACTGGTGGCAGAAGAGGCAGGAGGTTGTAGCATGACGACGTTTGTCGGCGATGCACGCCAAAGAGATGCCGAGACGCAGGCGGAGAATGACACTGGGCTGGGTCCGAACTTCCCCGGTTCCATCAACGACCTCTGGCGCATGGTCTTTCGTCCATCTGCGGCCTTCCTGCGCTATGTAACGCTGGCTGTGACGAATGACGACGGCACAGCGTTGATGACTAAGCTGGAAGGGCAGATCGCCTTGCTGCTCACAGAAACACGGACGACGAATGATCTCCTGCGTCAGCTCCTTGGCGAGGCAGAGGAGTTGACCGGCCAGAGCCAGTAGGAGAGTGAGATGGCCGGCTCAAAGTCCGATTTCCTTGAGCTAGAGCTGCTTGATCACGTCCTTGGCAATGCCGCCTACACGGCGCCAGTGACCGTCTATGTGGCTCTCTACACTGTCGCGCCGTCAGACACCGGCGGCGGCACCGAGGTAACGGGCGGGGCCTACGCTAGAGTCGCCGTCACGAACAACGCGACCAACTGGCCGGCGGCAGCGGCGGGCGCTAAGAGCAACGGGACGGCCATCACGTTCCCGACGGCGACGGCGAACTGGGGTACGGTCGTCGCCTTCGCCATCCTCGACGCGGCGTCGGCTGGCAACTTCCTCTACTGGGCCGACCTGACGATAAACAGGGTCGTCAATAGCGGCGACACGCCTAGTTTCGCGGTCGGCGAATTGGACGTGACCGAGGATTAGCGTGTGGCTCGCTGGTACATCAAACATGGCTCCTGGTGGATGGTCCAGTGGTCGTTTGACTGGTGGTTCAGCCTGGGGATACACATCGACCTGCGCCGCCGCGACCGCTACGGCCCATACGTTGATGTCCATGCGGGGCCTTGTATCCTCAGCGTCGGGCGCCATCCTATCTATACGGACCGCGAGGAAAGTAGGCTCACGTTCGGCCGGGGTGGTGAGCCATGGCCGTAAGCACGCGCTTCCCGACCGCCAACGAAGTGGAGACGACGGGATGGACGGACCCAAACAATGCGCACGCAGATGACGGTGTTTACGCCACAGCCGCGCCCGGCAAGAACGGCGCCATCGGGACACGCTGGCTCACGTTCGGTTTTGACGGCGCCATACCCGCCAACTCGACCATCGACGCCGTCAAGATCATCTACGAGTACAAGGTCAGCACCGGTGCCTCTGTCGCCACGATGCGGGTGCGCGCTCAGATCAGCGGCGTCAACGAGGAGAACCACGACGACACGAGCGAGCCGCTGGCTGACACTGTTATCACGGTGGACATCACCGCCGACCGCGCTTGGACGCGGGCTGATCTGCTCGACGCGGCCTTTAAGGTCGCAGGCGAAGGCCGGCGTGGGAACTCGAACAACGCTGTCACCTTTTCGCTGGACTACATCAAGGTCGAGGTCACTTACACACCGCCGAGCGTGGCGCTGGCCGGCGTCTCGGCAGGTGTGGCGGCCGTTTCAGGGGCTCTCGCTCTTCAGACAGCTCTCAGGGCTGTCAGCGCTGGCGTTACGAGTGTCTCCGGCGCCTTGGCCCTTCAGACGGCTATCGCAGGTGCAAGCGCAGGGCTGGCAACGGTTTCAGGCGCGCTCTCACTCCAAACGGCCATCGGGGGCATCTCGGCAGGCGTGGCGACGGTCTCAGGGAACCTCAGCGTGAGCGGCGGGGGTAACGGTGACGGCTCTTCGGCCATCTCCGAGCCGGCACGCACTGCTGAGGTAGGTGCAGCGCCTGCCGCTTCTAGCAACTGGCAGCACTGGCTAATGACGCGGCGCGGCCGCTAGGAGGTGTGAGATAGCAATCACCGTTATTGACAGCTCGCAAATATCCGGCGCTCTCCTCCACATCAACACCGACGTGGACGAGACTGAGGACGACATCAAAGGCTCCGCCGGTACCCTCTACGCCATCGAGATCGACAACAGCCTTAACGCCGCCGTCAGCTATGTGAAGCTTTGGGATGCGGCCTCTGGCAGCGTCACGGTCGGGACGACGGCGCCGGACTGGATCTTCAGGGTCGCGGCGAGCGTGAGCCGGACGGTCATGTTTCCCCAGGGCGTTGCGTTCGCGACGGCGCTCTCTATTGCCGCGGTCACGGCGGCGGGTACGGCCGGGGTGACGGGCCCGACTTCGGCGCTGACGTGCCGGGTCGTGTACGCGTAGGAGGAGGGAAGCATGACGAAACACGCCAAACACGCCGCGTCAAAGAGTAAGGCCCGCGAAATCCTCCATCACGGTGAAGTTCATGGCCAGGTGCTTACTCCGCGCCAGCAACGCTTCTTCGGCGCGCGGGCATCAGGCCAGCCGGTCAAAGGCAAGGGCAGCGGGAAAAAGGGCAAGTGATGATGGGGAAACTCACCAAAGTTTGTCCTCCTATCCCCTGGATCGTCTCCTCAGAGATTTCGTTTGCCGATCGCGGCAGGCCGCTCTGGTACATCACAGTAAATTGGAGGCATTACTCAGTTACACGATGGGGAAGAACTCGGCTGCGGGCTCGAGTTAACGCTGTTGTAGCCGTCTTCTTCTATCGGCTGCTCATGCCTCTGCGGAAGCGATGGATAGCACAGAACCGGGGCGTTTACCCCCGCTGGTACGATTGGCTAACGCGGTGGTGAGGTAATGTGACGCGCCAAGGGATGATGAGAGTCGATGCTGGCTACGCCTTCCGGCGGAAGGGCAGCCGCATCGAGTCGTCGCCCTGTAACTTCGTCCTGCCGGACGGCCTCAACTGCACAGCTGAGGGAGTGCGCCTTCGCAAGCGGGGGCGGCTCTGGGAGATGTTCTGTGATGAGCACTTTGACACCAAGGGGAGAGTGAGTGAGCCGCCAGATTCCGACGCTTGAGGAGGTTCTCGACCAGCTCTTCACCGAGATGGGCGAGGAGCTGGGCTTCAAGGTTCCGGCCGTCACGGCGGTGGGTGCGAGTTCCACGGCGACGACGACTGAGCCTCGCCTCACGAACCCCTTTGCCTCGCAGTTCGATAACTACTTCCTCTGGACTCTGGCGGCTACCCTCGCCGCCAACCGGAGCAAGCAGATCACGAACATAGCCGCCACGAGCGGCACGGCGACCATCACTCACGCCGGACCCAACTACACGGTCGGCGCCGCCGACTTGGTAGGCTACATCCTGCGCATCGATCCGACCATCCTCCTCAACATCATCGCCGACGCCCTCGCCCTCGAATACTACCGGACGACGGTCCCGCTTACCGAGGTTGTCGATGGGGACATGCAGACCAGCGGCGTCGCGAGCTGGACGGCCACGAACGCAGAGCTCTCGAAGGTCACGGCGGCCGCGAACGTGCCGTTTGAGCTGGCCCAGGTCCTAAGTGTCCTTAGCACGGCAGCTGGTGGCAATGGAGAATCAGGACTTCTCCGCATCCCCAGAGGCAAGAGCATCTACCCCTGGGTCATTGGTCGTGCTGAGGTGGGAACTGCCCTGTGCAGGCTGGTCGATAGCGCCGGCGTCAGCATTGATACGATCACGACGACTCAGGAGGACTGGCAGTTCCTCTGGAAGTCGATCAGCCCGGCGAGCACCGTCGAAAAGATCGCCTTTCAGCTCGGGGGCAGCGCCCTCGGCGATCAGACCTATTGGGCAGCCGCCGGCTTCCTGCGGCCCGGGGTGCGAGACGTCACGCTGCCATCCTGGCTGTCGCGGCGGTTCCAGTTCGAGAGCCTGAGCATCGCCGACTTCCCGGTCTCCGGTGATGAGACCGGCGCTGAGTTCGCCGGCAGCCGGCGGCTACGGGCGCTGAGCGAGCCGCGCGGCGAGTTCCGGCTGAGCTTTCCCGAGCTCGCTGCGAATCCGGCCCGGATAGAGCTGAGGCCGGACCTGACAGGCAAGCCGCTGTTCCTGACAGCACTGCGGCCGTTCGGGGACGTGGACACGCTGGCGGCGCTCCCGGACCTGACGCGCTGCGACCTGGACCTGGTGGTGCAAAGGACGAAGCACCTTTTGGGGAAGTCTCTTAAGAGTCTGTTCGGCGCCTACTTTAACGAAGGGCTCATAGCCGCAGACGCCATCCGGCGGCAGGGACGGACGGAACGGCCGCGCGAGCGCAGCCGGTCCTGGACATGGGGGTGACGTCCCTTGCCGCTGTACCGACCACCGCCAAGTCTCTTCCGCCAGGCAGTCGGTGACGTGGGCGCGCCGGATGTGCCGGCCTCGCTGATCGAATCGTCCACCGGTTCCGTGTACGGCGTGGAGAATCGGGGTGGGCTGGTCGAAAGCCGCGTGCAGCTCGTCGTCGGCGCCGGCGACCTGGTGACGATGGTCATTCCCCGAAACGAGCAGGTGCAGTTGACGGCGACCGTGGCAACGCCTGGGGGATTGGTGGAGACAAGCACGCGGGCTATCAATCTGGGTCGTGGCGGCGCCCAGGCCGTGGACCCGCTGGCGCCGATCCCCGACGACCCGATAGCGGCTCAGAATCAGCAATGGGCGGCTCAGCAACAACAGGCAGGCGGGGCGCCGCCAGCCGGTCAAGCGCCACCGGAGTCGGCACCCCAGGAGTCGGCGCCACCGCCGGCGAGCCTGGGCGGAACGGAAAGCGGAGCGGTGGAGAGCACGCCGGTCGCGGCGCCGGGGAGCGGGACTGAGCCAACGAGCCAGCCTAGCGGCGGCTGCGAACAGGTTTGGAACGAAGAATGGGCCAGCTGGTTCCACTGGTCCGGCTCAGACTGGCAGGCGCCACCAGAGGTCAGCGAGCAGCCCTGGGGTGGGCCAGGGCCATGACTCTAGAGGGGCAGAAGCAGTTGGGCCGGGCCGTTGTTGTAGCGCCGAAAATTGCACTGGCGGTGGGCGAGGCGGACGTTCCAAGGCGCGTGAGCGCCGCCGCGCGAGAGCGGGAGGAGATGATCGAGGGACGCATCGGCGTCGCCCACTTTCTTCCCGCAGACGTGGCAGCGACCGCGATCACGCCGATAGACCACATCCGCATCTACAGGCCCCACGAAGCCACCCCGTTTCTCAGTCCGGCGACGGTGCTCGCTTTCGCGCTTCTTTTCCGGGTGGGCAGCCTGATAAGCGCTGGCATAGGCGCGGCGCCGGTCGCTGTAAGCAAGTCGATAGGCTTGAATCTCGTCATGGTGACTCGCGTTATAGGCTTGCTGGTACATGCAGACCTTCTCACGGTTAGCCCAATAGTAGCCTCGCGCTTGCGCCTTCCGCTCCTCAGAGCGGGCGGCATAACGCTCCGCGTCGTAGGCCCGCTTTTGTCCCCGGCGCGGAAGCTGATAAGCCTGTACCTGCTCGCGGTGAGTGGCATACCACCGCTTCCGTCTCTCCCTCAGCTTCTCCGGGTCTTCAGGCATGAAGAAGCCGCCTTCCCGACACCGCCGACCTGGTACCTCGGCGGTGCCGGTACCAGCGGCATCAAGGCCATTCTAGCATGACTACGGTTGCGGACTGGGGTGGCTTGGCCTTACCGTACGAATCGTACGTCATCTCCTTCTCGGAGCAGGTCATGCCGGGTATCCGCACCGGGCCGGAGTCAGACAGAATTGCCCTGCAGGGCCTGGTGAAGGCGGAGATCGCGTCCCTGGCCGGCGGCCTCGTGAACCGTTCGGGTATCTTCTCATGGATGACGGCGCTGGATCGCGTCGCTTACTCTCAAGGCTTGCAGCACCACATACCCGGCATCCTCTGCCATCCCTTCGCCCTCACCACGCAGGCCGCCCTCGTCAGCGCCGACTTCTCCGGCTACCGGGCTCTGAACCGGCGCGGCCACGGCTTCAATACGAACGTCGGCCAGAGCCTGCTGCGGTTCGGCGTCGCCATCGGTCCCCGCATCTGCGTCACGACTTCCGACACAGACCATTCCCTGAAAGTGGTGTACACGGGAACGGACAACATCATGTGCGCCCGCGAGGGCGTCTGGAACGGCACGCGGTACATGGCCTTCGGGACGGACGGCCAGACTCAGGACATCTTTGGCGTGACGGACATCAGCGCCGACCCGGTCGTGCGCGTCGAGCTGGTGACGCTCGGCTCGGGCGATGTCTGCAACGGTTTGGCGCACATCGACCTGGGCGGCGGCTTCATGCTCTACTACGGCCGCCTCAACTCCGGCGTTGACGGCCTCTTCTACAGCAGGGACAGCGACACGATCCCCATTACGACCCTTCAGCGCGTCGTCTATACCGACACCAAGGACGTGTACGCACCGGGCACCCTGACGATAACGGCGGCGACCTCACCGACAGGGGGCACGGTCGACGACACTGAAGGGACTCTAACGTGGACGAATCCCGGCAACATCCTCAGCTCCGACAACGTCTACGCCACGGTCGCCCTCGCTGCTAACGGTAATACCTCGACCTGGCTGAAGGCGACAGGCTTCTTTACGGCCGGCGCGCTGCCCGGGGGGATGACGGCTTCTTCGCCCATCGAGGGCATCTACGTCGAGATCGAGGTGGACGACAGCGCGAACGTCAACAACCGCGACTTCGCCGTCCAGCTCGCCATCTCGGGCACGCGGCGGGGCGTGATCAAGCGCCATCCGGACGTGCTAACGACGACGGAGCAGTATCGCGGCTACGGCGGCATGAACGACAGCTGGTTCGCGGGGCCATTCACGGGCGCCGATCTGCCCAACCTCGAAGTGCACTACCGCGTCATCCGGATTGGCGCGAGCACGATCTCTGTAGACCACATCCGCGTCTATATTGCCTGGCGCGCCGCCGGCCTACCGATGCAGTACACGGCCCTGAAGCCGCCGGGCTGGACGGCGCTCGATACATCGGTGGGGAACACGCAATGGGCGACGCGGGAGCGAGCCTTCCTTTCGGATGGCCTCTACGCGACGGTGGGCGCCGCCGTCGCTAGCCAGACATCGGGCCGGCTCATTGCCGGCGGCTTCTTCAGCGCCGGCGACGCGCCTTTAGCCTGGCTCTTGCGGGGCCTGATGACGCGGTTCGAGCGGTCGGAGTCGGTCGTCGCTGCCAACATCTCGGACAACGAAGTCCAGCTCCGATTACTAGGCGCGACGACGGGGGTGAACAAGGCTGAGAGCGGGGAGTGGGGCTACAACTTCATCACGACGGACGAGCTCTACGACTACGGCAGCGACGGCGACCTCTGGGAATCTTCCGTTGATGCCGACGACCTGCTCGACCTTGGCTGCCACATTCGGGTCAACTATAGCGACTCTCAGGCCCGTGTCGATCAGATTCAGATGCGAGCGGCCCTGGCTGTGCCCGGCACACCGATAGACCTGCCCGTGGGCGGCACCTGCATCGACAAGAACCCGGCGCGGCCAGCGCGGGTCGGCTTTCTCCTGCCTATCTCGGACGAGCTGACGACGGTGAACCAGCCCCGGCGCTTGGCGTTCGCGGACTGCAGCTACGATGCGGTTGGCGATCGGCTGACTGCTGAGATGTCCTACCCGAACACGGGCCTGAACCACGTCGAACATGCGCGCTGGTTCGCCGGCGGCTGCGCTGTCGCGGGCGATAACTCTTCGGGCATCGGGACGGCCGTCAAGTTCGTCCGCGCCGACGACGAGGTCATGGATCTACGCTTCCCGTCGTCCTACAACGGCAACGCGGTTGGGATCGTGTCCATGACCTCTCGTGGGCGGTTCCTGATCTGCGAGGTCAGCTATGCGAGCGCCGCCGAGACTCAGTTCTGGTACTGGTTCGACAACAAGTGGTACGCCTCAAGCCTTCTACAGAGCCTGAGCAACGCCATCGCCTCTCTGCCTATCGCCTGGTCAACCTATGAAATCGGGACGGAGCTCAACCGCCTCTACCGCCTGTTCCCGGTGAGCACGACGGCGCTGGCGGCGGCGCGGACCTTCATCCCCCGCGACCTCCTGGCGGATCCGTTGCAGGTGAACACGGGCGAGGCGAAGTACGAGGGCAGCCTCTACATCCAGGGGCCGGAGATAAACCTGGGCGGGCCGGTAGAGCTAAACAAGGTCCTGCATCAGATCAGCTACGGGGGCCGTCAGATCAGCGCCGCGGGCGGCGCCTACGGCACGATCCGTGTCCTCGTCGATACGGGCGGCGACACGACTTTCGCCAGCGCTGAGGCCGATACGGGCTCCGGGGCCAGCGTCCAGACGGCGGCCTTCTGGGAGTACAACCTGCCAACAAGCGGCATCGCCTACCGGACTGTCATCGCCCGCGTCTATCTGGACAACACCGGCGACGCGACGAAGACGCCAAACGGTTTGCCGATCCTGTTCACGATGAGCGCGAGCTGGCCGGACATGATGATGGTGCAGGTGTTCATTGACCCAAACGGTGAGGCCATACGCAAACGGACTGCTTTTGGGTGGCTCGATGATCTGCGGACGACCAAGAACACGCGGGCAACACAAGCGCTCGCGCTGGACAACCTGAGTATTCTCGCGGAACTCAAGCAGGCGCGGGTCCGGCTCTTTGGGCGGGCCACGGGTCAGCCGGGCGTTCTGCGAGGGCCTGCCACCGAGCAGGGCGAAGAACGGCCAAGCCTGATCTTCCTCCAGAAGCCGGGCAGCGTCACGTGACGGTAGGCAGCGCCAGGGCAGACCCGACTACGCCCGGCGTCTACTCGGCCGCCGTGCATTGGGCGAAGGTGTACTGTCGGGCCTGCGGCGGCAGGGGCCATGTAGGTGGCGTGTTATGCTCGGCCTGTGGAGCGAGCGGACGGGTCGAAGTTGGTTGCGGGGCAGCCGGAGACCTTGACGGCTACTGGCTTATCGGTCGGTGCAGCAGGTGCGGCGCGACGGCAAGCGAGGAGTTGACATTGCTTAGCAGCCTCAAAGACTTCGAGAGCGACCATGCGGAAGCGCCTACGCCGAGTCTGGCACGCGATCTTTGGCTGCCGTGGGCGGCGGCACCGGCTGTGGCTCGCCGGTGGTGGCGCCGTCTGGCGCTGTGGCTGCGGGCTGTTCTGGCTGACGGAGGAGTAGGTTGACAGACCTAGAGCTGGTGCGCGGGGTTGTAGAAATCCTGGTATTACTCGTCGGCGCGGGCGGTGCTCTGCGCTGGCTGGCAGGGAAGCTCTGGAACCTGCACGCCGAGGTCCGGCAGTCACGTGCAGACATCGCTGACCTGCGCGGGGACGTAGGGAGCATCAACAAGCGCCTGGACCGGCTCAACGACAACACGGACAAGACGATTGAGCGAGTCGCCAAGCTGGAAGGCCACGCACAGCGGAGATGAAGCAGTGAAGAGACTTGCCCAGGCGATGAAGGAATGGGGGCCGGTGGGCGTCAGCCTCTTCGCCCTCGCCGCCATCGCCCTGACGCTCGCCGTGGTCTGGGCGACACGCCCGCCGGTGATCAGCAAAGAGATCAAGCGCGTCGCGCCCGCGAGTCCGGCGGGGACGGTCCGGGTTGAAGTCTGCGAGCAGGCGCAGACAGTCACGGTCAGCCTCGATCCGGTCATCGGCGGCGACCGTTACACCGCGGTGGGACCGGTGACGCTGCGCTGGCCCGACGTGCCCAAGGCCGACCTGAAGGCGGGCACGTGGAACCCGAAGGCGCTAGTGGAAGGCGACGTCGCCGACATGACGCGCGGCGTCATCGAATGCCTCTATCGCGAGGCCGTGCGCCTCGGCCCAAGTGCAGCCCTTGCGCCCTCAGCGCCGGCAGAGCTGGCATCAACCCTCTACTTCCCCATCGACCGTTCCCTCTTCCCCCGGATGCTCGTCATGGAGAGGGATGGCGCCTGGCCCTGGTCGTATGAGCAATGGCAACCCGGCGGGAACATCCTTCACGCCGTCGCCACCGCCTTCGATGACACGTCGAAGCGGTACGGCGTCTACTTCTACTACGACGACACGGCTGGCCAGCGCAATGTCTCGGCTTCCGGCTCGCCATTTACGGCGCGCTGCGGCGCCGGGTTCGCGGTCGCCTGCGTCGGCCCGGACCCGCCGTACTACCCGCTCAACGCCGACGCTTACTACGACGGGCCCTACATGGCGACGTTCTACTTCCAGAGCCAGACCGCGATACCCAAGCATGAGTGGAAGCACGTCTCAACGCGCCGGGCTGAGGGAACGCCTTCCGGCACGTGGGCTGAGGGCTGCGTGGCGTTCCCGTCGATCATGGGCTGCGGACCGTTCTCGCCGAAGGACTACACGGAACTGGATGACGCGGCCTGGGCGCAGGAGCATTACCCAGCGCCGGTCGCGGGGGCCGCGTACAACGGTGGCATCCTGTGGTACGCACGCACCACGGTGAACGCTACGCGCCTGGCAATCTCCCTTGAAACAGCGGGCTTTGGGCCGATGTTCGTGGGCTACGCCGCGCCCTGCACGGCGGCGGGCCTGGTCTGCGGGGGTCTGGCCCTAGCGCTACCGGCGATGACCTGTGTATCCGTGAAGGCGGAGAACGGGATCTCGTGGGCTAGGACGGATGGCTGGGTGGCGGCGGGATGTTCGCCATGACCCGCTGCCCACGCTGCGGCGGGCTGCTCGTCGAGGCCGATGATGATGAGCAGGCGTGCATCAACTGCGGCGCGCGCGTAGGGGGCTCAGTGTCGACGCCGCCACCGCGCTACGGACGCCTTCACTGGATCGGCCGCAAGACTCCGGGCTACATCTTCACGCTCTGCGAGGTCCTCAGGCGGGACGATCAGATCACCGCAGACCTGACCGAGCTGAACTGCCCGAACTGTCGTCGTGCGCTGCGCTTGCGGGTTGCGTCGAAGGACATTTGATAATGCGCTACCTGATGGCTCTCGCGGCCGGTCTCGCCGCTCTGAACAGCTTCCTCATCGGGTGGCCTGGTGACCTCGTCCCCCAGGGCGTGCTGCTCGCTGTCGGCGCCGCGAACGCTTTCGTTGCTGCGGCGGCGGCGTACCTGGCGCGGCCGTAGAACTTTCCCCAAACTTCCCCCAGAAACCCCCTTGACAGGGGTCTATAAACCGTGCTACCGTGCGGGCGATGAACCGTTCTATCACGGCAGTGAGGCCAATCGGCATGTTTGAGTGCCTGCGCTGCGGTCATCGTTGGTGGCCACGGAGCGCGCGCCCGCGCCAGTGCCCGAACCGTCATTGTCACAGCCTGGACTGGGATAAACCCCGGCCCCGCCGGCCATCCGAGGTGAAGCCATGAGGGCTCGCGATGGTTCAGAAGACCACGGCGCCAGCCCGTCGCCGGAGACGGCGATGAGGCTCACTGTCGATCAGATTCTGGACGCCGTCGAAGCTCGATATCCCACGCAGCGCGGCGAGTGGGTATTCTTCCGCGAGCTGCGGGTCGGCGTCGGATGGGCGGTCGGCGCCGAGCAACGGCTCGATGCCTGGGCCATGAACCTCTGGCCATCGAAGGGGTTCCAGCGCCTCGCCTTCGAGGTCAAGGTGTCCCGCTCCGATTTCCTCCGTGAGAAGAAAAAGCCTGGCAAGCGCGACGCCGGGTTCCTCGTGTCCAATCGTTTCTATTTCGTCGCCCCCGTCAAGCTAATCGGGACCAATGAAGTTCCGGAGGACTGTGGGTTGATTGAGATTTCGTCCAATGGCCTCGCCGTCGTGGTTGTGCCGGCCCCCTGGCGCGACGTGGGCCTGCCGCCGCTCGGGTTCGTGGGGTCCATTGCCAGGCGAGGTTACAGGATAGAGAAGGCGCGGACATGAGGCTCCAGGTGATCACCCGGACGCTGGCGCTACCCTTCGACTGCGACTTCAAGGGCGTGCCCGGCCGGCGCTGCGGACGGCCGGGCTACTTCCTGGCTATCGAGCCGCGGCGGGCTGGCGAGCCTCCCAAACAAGAGCGGGCGCTGTGCCGGCGCCACACCAGGGCCGTCCAGCGTTTCGGCTGGATCGTGACCCGGTGCATAGCGGACCGGAGGAAGCGGAGGTAGACGATGGTCTATAAGTACACGCCCCCGCAGCGCCGCCCCGTCCGCGAGACGCAGCGCGCCATCATCAACGAGCTTCGCAAGTGGGATGACCAACTGGGAATCGACGGCGCTGTCGGCGAGAGCGACTTCATTGTCTCGCCTAAGATCGGCGGGAACGCGGCGGTGTTCCGCCTCGTCCTGCGCGGCTTGCCCGTCGAGTTCCGCTGCGATAAGTACGATCGCTACGACGTGAACCTCCGCTGCGTGTACCTCGCCGTCCAGTCCATGCGCCTGAACGAGGCGCGTGGGATCGGCGAGACGATGCGGGATGCCTACCTACAGCTCGCGGTGCCGGAGCGCCACCGCGACCCTTACGAGGTCCTCGGCATCCGTTCGGACGCGCCGCTCGCCGTCGCCGAGGCAGCCTGGAAGGTGATGATCGCTGACAACCACCCGGACCGGGGCGGTGACCCCGGCCGGGCGAAAGAGATCAATGCGGCAATCGAGAGGATCAGGGAAGAGCGGCGGTGACTGCCCGGAAAGAAAGAGGAAGTATGAAGCCAACAGCTACGCAGCAGCCGAAGACACGGACACGAAGGTCTTGGGGACTCATGCCGTTTGACGTACGCCCGAAGAGCGAGATGCCGCTAAGACAAAGGGGAACCGCACTCAGTCTTACCCTGGACGCGTTACGCGACGATGAAAGCGTGTTCGTGCCGACCCGTGAGGGCGAGACTCCGGCACACTTACAGCAGGTTCTTTGTGCTACGGCTAGACGAATGGACTGCTACACCAGAATGGATAACGCCGCAGGTGGCCTCTGGATTTACAAGAGGGAACCGCGGTCATGACTACCGAGCCGGCTGAGCTAAGCGAAGGTCAACTCATCGGCCTGCTGCGCGTCTACGTCGACTACCGCCGCCGCGAGGCTGAGGCAGGCGAAGGCAAGGACCAGGTCGGCGGTCAGCTCAAGCGCTGGCTAGAGGCGCACCCGGGTGAAGTGCTCTGGGACGGCGAGACGCGGCTGGAGGGACGGCTGCAAGCGCGGGCGGGGACGCCCACCTACGATCTACTCGGCATCCGCGAGCACGATGACTCGCTGTTCCAGCGGCTTCTAGCGCTGGGTTGCGTCAGCATCGAGTCGAAGGCGGTGAAGCTGCACGCCGAGCAGTTAGCCGGCGTCCAGCGCTACGCCATGCCGGGGAAGGGATCGGTCGCGCTGATCGTCGAGGAACGGCCGGGCTAGGTGAAGGAGCTAAGATGAGCGCTTACAACGGGCACGCGATGCTACAAGAGATCGGCGTTCTCTACCAGATGTATCCTGCGTCACTGGCGCGAGGCGGCGGAGTCGTGAGCGAGCACCCCGTCCTCGACAGCGCCCGCTGGCATCCGTCATGGATTCGCTACGCCGAGTACAACGGGAAGGCGTTGATCCTGCACCACGGACCCCATAAGACAACCTACCTTTGTTTGTGCCTCATATCAGCGGAAATCCCTCCGAGTGACCGCCACACAGACCAATATTGGCAACAGAGCTACGATGATGACGCTGAATCTGAGGCGGAGGCCATCGCCGCCTTTGAGGCAGCGGAATCGCTGCTGTTGGCCGAATCTGAATGGGAGGACGTGAAGCGTGACGAAAGCTGCACGCCGAGCAGTTAGCCGGCGTCCAGCGCTACGCCATGCCGGGGAAGGGATCGGTCGCGCTGATCGTCGAGGAACGGCCGGGCTAGGTGAAGGAGCTAAGATGAGCGCTTACAACGGGCACGCGATGCTACAAGAGATTGAGAGTGAGGCGCGGTGCTACTGGTCAGCCCTGCACGATGCACGCCGCCGCAGCCAGCCACAAGACCCACAGGACTACTTCATGACGGAGTGGGAGCGTGGCCGCGCTGTTGAGCTTGCAACCTTTCTACGCTTCTTGCTCTGGCTTCGGCGGGTAGGCCTTGGTCAAGGAAGAGATTAAAGGAGGAAGCAGTGCAAGCCATCGACATTGTGATCAAGGATACCAAGTACCTAGGCCGTATAGTCGCCTTCGTGCAGGGCGCCGACTATCTCTTGGCCGTCGTTGTCCTCAAAAACGGCGACGTTCTGCAATATTACCTGGACGAGATTCGCGCCCTGCCCTTCAGCGAGAACGGCCGCTGGGTCGTCGAGGATTGGGTGGGCGGCGCGAACGCCGAGGTGACACACCCAGGCGAGGTTCCGCTGCCGCCGTGACGCAACCCCTTGACGTCCGCACTCTGCCTTCCCGGTCTCGACCCGGCGTTCTCTACCAGATGTATCGTTATCCCGGCGGTTGGGTCCACGCCGACGAGGGCTGCGAACGGAACCTACACCGACCTGACGACAGCGAGCCGTGCCGCCACATAAAGGAGTTGAACGACATGACCGAGAAGGGGCTAACACCCGTGGAGCACGAGCGTCTGCCGGCGCTCATCGACGCCTACGACACGGAGCTTATCGTCAAGGGCATCGACCCGGACGTAGTTGAGAAGTGGGCATACTCGTTCCCCGTAAAAGGCAGCAACAAGCCCGCTCAAGGCCTCAGCGTCCTGGGCGTGCAGGCCGCTGTCCGCCAGGCGGCCACGCGGGGCGAGGTCATCCGCTGCCTCAGCGTTGACATGACGTTTGAGGACAAGGACGAAGCCCGGTTCGTGGCCACGGGCGCTCGATTCATCGTAGACCGGGACGGAGAACTGGTCGAGCTGGACCGCACCATTCGGGCTAAGCGTCAGCCGAAATGGGGCGTACGAGCTGAAACAGGCGAGCCTTATTTCATCGAGAACTGGTACGAGATCGGCTACTCGAAGGCAGCGCGCAACGTCGAGAACGCGCTGCTGCACGACATGACGAAGAGCGTCATCAAGGAGGCCGCGCGGCAGGCGCGAGCCGAGATCGCGGAGCAACGCCGGCCACGGCAGCAAAGGCCCCAAGCCGAGCCCGCAGCCAAGCCTGAACCCAAGCCCGGCGAGCCCCAGACTCTGGAAGAGCGCAACGAGTGGATCGCGGCCACCCGGCGGGGCCTGGAAGAACTACAGGCGAGCTACCCCGCGCTCTACACGGAGACGTACGACAGCATTCTCGCTCGCTTCCCTCATGCCAGCGACCGGGAGAGACGGCTGGTCTTGTCGAAGCTGAGGCTTGACGAGATTGGTCCCGTTCGGGAGCTGGTGCTGAGGGCTGTAGACGCAGCAACGGGCCGCGCCGCCCAGGACACAGTCCCGGCTCAGGAAACGCCGCCAGCCCCCTCTCAGGCCGCTGAGGGGGCATCTGGGGAGCCGGCGCCGGAGCAGCCGGAAATTAACATGGAGCGCTGGCGCGTCCTGGTCAGCCTCCTACACGAGGAGCCGGACCGGGAGGCGATGCGTGAGGCGATCCGCGCCGACTATCCCTACGTCATCATGGAAGACGGCCGCGATAATCTCCTCCTGCTGATACCTAAGGACGGCGAGGCGGTGATTGCAGCGCTGCAGCAGAGGGCGGAAGTGAGGGCCCGGGAACGGGCACCCGAGCCCGGCGATGTCGAGCCCTTCTTTCCGAGAGCGCCGAAGGCGGCACCGAGACACAGCGAGCGGTTCCTGTGAGCGCTGAACAGGGCCTGCCGACAGTGCGAGGCACCGCTGCGCAGCCGTACGATTGCGCCTGGCTGAGCCCCTTCGGGCGGCCCTGCCGGAAGCCGGGCGCGTTCATCGTCGAGACCGGCGGACGTTGGCTAAGATCTCGACCGTACTGTGAGGCCCACGCGCAGACGCTGAAACGTCTGGGGGGGACGCTCATGGCGAGGATCACCGGCAAGGAGAAGAGCAATGAAGTTGCGGAAGCTGGCACTTAGCGGGACAAAGGATCGCTGAGGTGGAGTTTTGGCTAGTCTCAGGTGTGACGGTAGTTTATCTTCTACTCGGCTGGCTAACAGGTTGGGCTGAGGGTGAAATACAGTTACATAGAAGTGCTTCATCACGCCAAGCTATTGGCGCAGCTGTATTTGCGGCCTTAGTTTGGCCTGGAACTTGGATAGCTGCAGCCATTTGCGGTCTGTCCTGTTACCTGTTTAATCACAAGGGGTTTGCTGTCCTCTTGGGGCTACCCAGTGATGAGGAGACAACAATGACTGATAAGGTAGAGGTAATCTGAGGTGGGGAGGGCGTCCGCTCGCGGCTCTAACTATCGGGCTGGCGCTCCTTGCAACGACAGGAAAGGGGGATTATGGACAAGAGAATCATAATAGGAGTGGCCTTCGGACTCTTTGCGACTGGAGAGTTAGTGGGTCAGTCAGCCCCGAAGGTAGCTGGTTGGGTGACAGTAGGTCTAGCGGTTTCCTGGGCTGTTCTACTCCTGACTACCGAACTCTGGCAAGAGCGACGGGCAAGCCGCAGTTGGAAGCGGACGGTCAATCGGAGCTATCAACAGACGGCGGGGGAGGACAGGACGATACCCTGTGGCTGCCCCCCGGGCTGGCCCCAGTGGGCGACGACGGCAATTGGAGCGCCGCCGGTGCTGACTCATCACGATCCCTGTCTGCTGAACCCGAGGACACCGTTCGGGTTGTGGACCTCCCCACCCTCTCAGGCGACGGCAGTGGAGCCTTCCTATGGGGGTATTACGACGGGGCAGGAAGGCCGGAGTGGGCCGAGCACTTCCTCCGAGTCCTAGCCTGCGAGGGCTCTCAGTGGGAAGGGTACCACGGCCAAAACAGCTACTGGTCGCGGGCGCAGTTCTCCCTGGACACCTGGGTCAAGGTCATGCGGCACTTCCAGCCTGCCGATGAACGGGCCTTCGCGGACGACCCCTACAGTGTCGGCCTGGCAGTAGCTTGGTGGAGCAGTCTGACGGTGCCTAGCGAGCAGTGGCCTACGTGTTGGTGGGGGTAAACGACAAATGAACCGGAAGCCAGCGACCACATTGCCCATGTCCGAGCGCGAGTTGTCCCAGTCGGTCGTCGACTTGGCGCGCGTCCTGAAGTGGAAGGTTCATCGTACGTGGCTTTCCATACATTCGCCGGCGGGCATGACGGACCTGATTCTCGCTCGTAAGGGCCAGCTGCTATTCGTCGAGCTCAAGAGCGAGAAGGGCAAGCTCAGCCCAGCGCAGCTAGAGTGGATTGACGCGTTGCACACAGTTGGCGACTTCAACGAGGGCGTACGGACGTATGTTTGGAGGCCGAGCGATTGGCATAGTGGGCGCATTGAGGAGGCGCTGCGATGAAGAAGCTAGGTCCCCGTGATCGCATCATCCTCGCGGCCGTCTGGCGCGCGTGGGCGGCTTACAGGCCGGCGCCGACGCTGCGAGAGCTTTGCGACATCGCTGGTTATTCCATGAGGGGTTTGTGCGGCAGTCCTAACGGGGGCCTTTATACTCGCGTTCTCCGCCTGCAATTAGCGGGCTGGCTCTCGCGGCCGGACCTACGCGTTGCCCGTCAACTCGCGTCCGGCCCACGGTTCGCCGGCCTGGACGACGGGACGCCGCTGCGGGTAATCGGATGACTGAGTTCAGCGCGCGTCAGTTCAAGGATGGCGACCTAGTTCTGCACTGCGGCCACGTCGAGCGTCCGATGCACGCTTTTATCCCGCCGGGAGACGAGCCGGCCTACGAGTTTACCCGCCCAGACGGCACACCCGGGGTGGCAGCGGGCCTTGTGCAGTGTGACGAGTGCGTCTCATCACCCCACATGCCGGTCATCGTTGGTGAGTCTATTTGGCAAGGCGACGCGCCGGTGTTCAAGCTGCCGCCCCTCGATGACGTGCCGAAGTCGATTCGGGGTTGGTAGAGGAGGCTTTTAACTAATGGTCGACAACGATGGGACGCCGCTGAAGGTGATCTGATGGGATACTTCAGCAACGGGACCGAGGCCGAGCTCTACCAAGCGTACTGGTGCCACCGTTGCGTCAACTGGAAGGAACGAGTCGAGGACGAGGGCGAAGGCTGCCCCGTCATGGACCTGCACTTCCTGTATGGCTATGACCAGATCAAAGACGGGATGAGCCAGGGTGTCTTGGCCGACATACTGACGATGCTCATCCCGCAGGTCCCGGCGCCGGAATGGAACGGCGAGTGCACGATGTTCCAGCCAGCGGATGTCAAAGTCGAGCGGATCTTCCAGGAGCCGCGGCCGGAGGCGTTCACGCTGTTACGGCGGGCGAAATGGACGCTGGAAGAGATCGGCCAGGGCATCAAGCAGGCTGCGGACGCCGAGTGGGAACACATCGCCGAGACCTATGAGGACGAAACGGCGGACGTCAACATCGAGCTAGCGATGGGCCAGCTGAACGCCGAGTCCGAGGCGAAGGCGATTGGGATGTTCCTGGAGGTCAACGAGATGCGAGACAAGCCCCTGAGAGGCCCTTGACGCCAGCGGTGCTCCAGCCTAGACTGCGGGCGCTGCCCGCATAAGAGACGATGCCGGCCCCCCCGTCGCCGGCATCGTCGATGAGAACGGAACTAACCCGTGCTCGATTCCAAGGCTAATACCCCTACCCCGTACCCGTCAAGTCCGGCCGCCATCTGCGCCTGCCTCGGCGACGGACGCTACGGCGAGCAGCCCGGGATCCCGCCGTCCTACGCACCGGCCCTGAAAGAGGCCTGCGCAGTGCATGGGCTGATCCCGGCCTATGACGCGGATGGCCTAACGCTCTACCGCAGCGATTGCCTCGACGTGCTGCCGCGGTTGCCGGCGGAGAGCGTCAACACCGTGATCAGCTCGCCGCCCTTCTGGGGCCTTCGCGTATACTCCGGCTGCCCGCCCTCGATCTGGGGCGGTTCGCCCGATTGCGACCACACGCTGGCAGCGGCACCGATGCAAGGCGAGGGCTACGCTGACCGGCGCAAGTGGCAGCACGACGGCGTGAGCCGACAGGAGACGGGCGATGCGTGGGTAAAGGAACGCGCCTCTCCTGCCCCTAACGACTACCGCGACATTGAATGGACAACCGGCGGAAAGCCTCAAGTCCACGGAAGCGATCCGATCTCTCATGGCGACACCTGCGCCCTCTGCGGTGCCTGGCGCGGCTGGCTCGGCCTAGAGCCGGCGCCGGACTGCCTGGCCTGGGCGCGGGGCGAGGAGCCGTGTTCGCGGTGCTACGTTTGTCACACGCGGACTGTCCTGCGTCTGCTGCGACGGGTGCTCCGCAAGGACGGCGTCCTCTTCTGGGACATAGATGACTCGCGCGCCGGCTCATGGGGCAACTACGCGCCGGGGGGCATCAAGGGCGAGCAGCGGCCGCGCAACGAGGGCGGCGAGCGCTGGGAGCGCCGAGCCTACGCCGACACGGGCTTCCGTCCGCCGACCTCTCGCGGTCGCCTGCCCGCCAAGAACCTTGCCCTCATTCCTGACCGCGTGCGTCTGGCGGCGCAGGCGGACGGGTGGATTATCAGAAGCAAGGCCATCATCCCGACCTGGATGCCGGAGAGCGCGAAAGACAGGCCGACCGATGCCTACCGTGAGGTCATCATCATGGCGAAGAGCCCGCGCTACTTCTGGGACGCCGCGGCCGTGCGGGAACCGGCGGTGAGCACTACGCTATATCGTGCCCCGGATGGAGGCTTAGAGAAGCGAGGCCACCTCGCTGTTTTCACAGGTGGTCATACGAAGCAAGATGCTGATTGGGATGGGTGCCGGAATCTCAGCAACATCTGGTCTCTTCCACCGTCGGGAAGCACCTTGCCCGGCTCCCACTTCGCGGCCTTCCCGCTGGAGGAGCCGGAGTTGGCGATCCGCGCCGCCTGCCCACCTGATGGCCTAGTCCTGGATCCGTTTGCTGGCACGTCGACAACCCTCGTGGCCGCCCGTAAGCTCGGCCGCCGCGCGATCGGCATCGAGGCCTCGCCGGAGTTCGTCGCCGGCAGCATCGACCGCCTTAAGCGCGGCGACGCTGGCCTGCGGGAGCTGCACGAGCAGCGCAAGCAGGGCGCTGAGCAGGGGATGTTGCTGTGACCACACATGAAGTTGTTCTACCACTCTTCTCCCGTATGCGGGAAACACCAGCGAAACTCTACCGGACGATAGTTGCTGATCCACCGTGGAACTACGCGGATCACCTCGGCGATGGTCCCAAAGGGCCTTCAGCACAGTACCCCGTGATGCGGTTACATGAGCTAATGAACATGACCGTTGGCCACTGGACAATGAAAGACTCCCACCTATATCTGTGGACAACCAACACCTTCCTTGAAGACTCCTTCAAGGTTGCGAAAGCATGGGGCTTCACGCCACGGACAGTTTTGACATGGATCAAGGGACACGTCGAAGGCAACCGCCTTATCCAGCAAATTGGTACTGGCTATCACTTCCGCAACAGTACGGAGCATGTTCTCTTCGCTTGTCGCGGCAAACTAGCGACGCGCCATAATGACCAGCCTACCGCATTCGTAGCAGAACGCCACAGTCACTCCGAGAAACCTGCTGCCTTCTACGACATGGTTGAGCGAATGAGCCCAGGCCCGTACCTAGACGTGTTCGCGCGCAAGCAGCGGTTTCGTTGGGATACCTTTGGTAACGAAGCCTTCGACTTCCGGGACCACGGCATGTGGCAACAACGCTTGGCCATGAAGGACCACCTCGATGACCCGCACCGACGCTAAGGCTGTCTACACCGACCCCGCCGACTTCGCGCCGCCGGTGCCATGGCGACGGTTCTATGTCCGTCTGATTCGGCCGACGGGCCGCAGTACGCGGGCGGTGGGCAGCCTCACGAACGCCGAGCTGGCCTGGGTAGCGCGGTCTGTGGCGGCGGAGCTGAACCGGCGGCAGGACAGGAAGGAGGGCCCATGAACGACTACCTGGCCGGTATGACCCGCACCGAGGCCGAAGCAGAGCTGGTCGACGCCTGCATCGAGCATGAGGACGCGCTGCGGTCGGCGATGCGCCTCTTACCCGTGGACTGCTTCAGCGGCTACCGGACGCGCGACGTGTTCTATACCCTGGCCGGCTGGCTGGCGAAGGGCACGTACAATCCTGAAACGAACCGCGACCGTCTTGACCTCGCCTTTCCTGGCGACGACTTTCAGCTTTTCTTAGATGACCTTTTCTGCCCATTCCCCTCCTCTGAGGAGTACGCGGGCGCGCTCGTCCGGGCGGTAGCAAAAGCGCAGCGGCTTCAGGTTGAGGCGGATGCCGCCGTCCGGCGCCAGTGGCAAGAGAATCCGTTCGGGCTGGAAGAGCAGCAGGCAGACGAGCATAAACCGGCAACCGGCCCGATCCACTTGCAGTAAGGAGAACCGTGCATGGCCCTGGGCCCCGCCACGGCCACCTACTTCTACGATACGTATCGCTTCTCTTGGCCTAGCGTTGGCCTACAGATCGTCGTTGACCGTCTGCACGAGGGCCGGTCCCAGAGCGGCCTTCTGTGTGAACTGAGCATTTCGCTGATGGCTCCGCTCGCTACCGGACTCGTGCGCGAGGGGAACTTCAACCTGAGCGCTTCCGCCACACGCACCAGTTGGCAGCGCGACCTGGAGAAGCGGGTGCCCGTCGAAACTTACGGCATCGACTGGTACGACGCCCTGGAACAGGTGTGCACACTCTCACGCCGGCACTGGCGTGAAGGCGAGCCCGTCCTCGACCTCGCCTTGGTCCGTCCGCGCCTCGACGAGGGCTATCTGCTACCGCCCTACGTTGTCACTGGCGCCGCCAGTGGTCTCTTCGGGGACGGTGGCACTGGTAAGTCGCTTATCCTCCTCGCCGGCGCTGTGAGCATCGCTACTGGCCTCCCGCTACTGGGCGCATCCCCAACTGCCGTCGGGCCAGTCCTGTTCTGCGATTGGGAATGGGAACCGGAAGCTCACGCCGAACGCCTGAACGCAATCTGCCGGGGCGCTGACATCGATGTTCCCGCAGAGCTCATCTTCTACCGCCATGAGGTCGCTTCCATCTGGGAGGCGGCGGCCACAATCCGCCGGCGCGTCGCTGAGACGGAAGCGATAGCGGTCCTCGCCGACTCGCTGGGCTATGCCCGCGGCGGCGAGCCCGAGTCGGCGGAGCTGACACTGCGCACATTCGAGGTGTTCCGCTCGCTAGGCGTGCCCGTCTGGTTTGCCGACCACGTCGCAAAGCACGCCGAGGACCGGCGGCATTCCTTTGGCAGTGTGTACACGCGGAACTCTGCTCGCCTGATGTGGCGGGTCGACGCCGCCCATGAGGAAGGCGCCAGCCGGTTAGCGCTGGCGCTGGTCAACACGAAGTCGAACCGCCGCTATCATCGGACGCGTGGTCTTCTTGTCGACCTTGAGACAGATGAGGACGGCAGGTTGGTGAGCGTCCGGTTCCAGGACACGGACCCAGCTTCCCTGCCACAGCTACGTAGTTCGCTGGGACGGCGTGATCAGGTTGCTTCCGTGCTAAAGGGCGGCGCCCTAAGTGTTGAGGACATCGTGAACACGTTGCAGGGCGAGGGCACCCACCTGACGCGAACGAACGTGAGGTATGTTCTGAACGCGAACCGTCATGTGTTTGTTCAGACCTATGAAGGGTCAAGGCGGGGTGAGCCTTTGTGGGGACTGCTGTCGAAGGGCTCAGACAAATGATAAGCCTGATGACATGTGTAGGCCCTACGCGTAGGCTTTTTTTAGCCTACGCTGCGTAGGTAGGCCCCCGCCCCCCTTTAGGGGGGGGCCTACGCGTGGCCCTACGCAACAAAGCGGAAAGGAAGGAACCTCATGCTTGTCCTCAGCCGGAGGCTTAACGAGGCCCTCGTTATCGCTGACCCCTGGACAGGGCAACGTATTCGCATCGTCGTGACCGCTATCCAGCGCGGGCAGGTCCAGCTGGGCATCGAGGCGCCGGCGGAAGTTCATATATGGCGGGAGGATGTAGACAGACGGCTGCTCTTGAGAAAGGGCCGGGAAGCCGCCGGCGTGGTAGACTGACGCCGTGAGCGAGAACATGGCGCTGGCTACTAAACAGCACGCTCATGGTCCAGGTCGGCCTTGGCAGTCTGGTCAGAGCGGCAACCCCAAGGGCCGGAAGCCGATGGGCAAGGCCCTGTCCGACATCCTCCGGCGCTATCTTGCCATGCCTACGCCGGCGCTGTTCGACCTAGCGATACTGCCTCCGAAGCGAGGGCTGACGGGCGCTGAGCTGCTGGTCTTGCGCCAAGTGGTGTCAGCCCTCATGGGGAACGCTCAGGTGACGCAGTACATCTGGGACCGGCTTGAGGGGAAGGCGATGCAGGCGATTGAGGTGAGCCCGGTGTCAGAGGAGAAGCTGGCGCTGCTTCAGAAGATCGCCGATGGGCTGCCCGAGCGACGGCTGCGGGTGGTGAGCTGACCGATGACGAGCGGGGAATTTCGGAAGCCGATGTGGGATGCTGAGCGAGTGCTGGCCTTTCGTCATTATCTCGGCTTCACTCAAGAGCAAATGGCGGCGTATTTGGGCACAGCGCAAGCAACGATCAGCGATTGGGAGACAGCGCGTCATCAAACACTTAGGCGTACATCGCAGCACGTCCTTAACCTTATGGCCGAACGCGCTGGTTTTTGGCTTACCTGAGCGCTCATGACCACCGGCCTCTTCACGGCCCACGACACCTCCGTCTACGCCGCCGTCGGCATCCTCCTCTCACCGGAGTTCCGCGAGGCCCTAGATGGCGCCGCCCGCGAGAAGGTGGTGACTGGCGGCTGGCGTGCCGGCAAGAGCATGGAGGCCGCCGCCGAGATCTGGGGTGACCCGCCCTTCTGGTCGCCGGCGGCGCCCGCCCTTTATTGGATCGTCGGGCCAACCTATCAGGCTGCCCACAAAGAGTTTGACTACCTGGTGCAGTGGGCTCAGGCTCTGGGCCTGGTTCAGAGTGTGGCGGCGCCGGAGGATGGAATCCGTAGCCTGCGCCTGATCACGAACACCGTGGTCGAGACGCGCTCAGGTCAGCATCCGGAGCGCATTGCCTCGGACGCCTGCCAGGGCATCGTCGTGGTCGAGGCTGGCCAGCAGCCCGAGAGCATCCGCTACGCTTGCCTGGGCCGAGTCCTTGAGACGGGCGGGTGGATCACGTACACGGGCACCATCGAGGACGACGAGGGGCATCCGCGCTGGGCTTGGTACGCAAAGGCGGCGGAAGAGTGGGCAGCAGCGCCCTCGTCTGAGCACGCCTCTTACCGGCTCCCGTCCTGGGCCAACGTGAGCGTGTTCCCGGCCGGTCGCACTGACCCGAAGATTGTCGCTGTCGAGGCGGAGTTTGACTCCTACACCTTCGCGCGGCGCATCGCGGCGGTGGCTACAGGGGTGGCTCATCCCGTGTATCCGCAGCTCCTCTACGGTCGTAACCGGCTCGTCACGCGAGCTGAGACATCGTGGTATGACGGGGCTGGCGGCCAGGACTACGGGACGACTATAGGCCACGAGTCCTCGCTCTGCGCTGTCACGGTCGACAAGGTGACGCTCGATCAGGTCGCGAATATCGACATGATGAACGTCATATGGGTGCGGGAGTCCTGGGCGGAGCTCGGTGGCGATGTCCACGTGATGAACGCTAAGCGCGGCGAGATGCGGGTGAAGTATCGAGCGACACGCTGGGGTGTTGATCCCAACGAACGCGCGACCGCCTCGGCTTGGGATGCTACAGCCGTGGCCGCCGGTGCTGGCACCAGGGGGGCGCGTCAGGGACGGGTCCGGAGCTTACTGAATGAAGGACGCTTGTTGTTCGACCTGGCTGGACCGGGCGTGCCGGAGCTCTACGCCGAGATGAAGCGCGTGCACTACAAAGTTGCCGACGATGGACAGTTGGTGTACGTTCGCATCGCTGATAACCGGACTGCGGCGCTGGAGAACGCGATCGAGGTCTTGGAGAAGAAGCACATCGACTTCGACGCCTTGCGGGGGCTGAACAAGCCGCCGCGGGAAGTGAGCGTGAGGACGTGAGCGAGACCCTCATCGACATAGAGCTGAGGCAGGCTCAAGCGCTCCTGCGGGCCCATGCCATCCTCCGGCGGTTGGTGGAGCCGGAGAGCTTCCGGGCCGGTATCGCTGTGGACGACAGAGGTTCCTATTGCCTCTACTGTAGCTGGCAAAGCCTTGGCTACGGGGCGAAACCCAATCACGATACTACCTGTCCGATCCTGCAAGGGCAGATGCTGCTCCAGTTCGAGGGGTACAACCTGAGCGGGACATGATGACGTGATTCGCCAGGGCGCTGACATCAAGAACAAGATCGAGGAGGTCTTCACGCTCTTCGAGCAGCTCAGGCTCGACGACGAGAAGCTGACCGACACCCTTTATGGACGCCACGGCGATCGCCTCGACGCTGCCCTGGAAAAAGCCGAGTTCCGCCGCCGGATTATCGTGGCGTCAGCGGACATGGAGAAGTATTCCCACGACGCCGAGCAGGCATCGCGCGTGAGTCTGGTCTTCTCGATTGCGAGCCGGGAGCGGGAGCGGCAGTCTTTGGCCGACGACGCTGAGGTCGGCGCGGCTTGGTTTTGGAACGAGGTAGACAAGGGCGGCCAGCAGTCGCAGACTATCCGGCGGGCGCTGGTGGCGCGGTCTTTCGCTGCTGTTTGGGTTTACCTGAATCCGTTCAAGCTACCCTCAGAACCATCGGAGCGCGAGGCTTACCTGAAGAGCTACTTCCCCATCCGCATCGAGGTCGACGCTGCTCGCGCTAGCGCCTTCTTAGAGAATCAGGGCCGCGTGACGCTTGCCGTGCGCAAAGTGGAGAAGACGATCGTCGAGATCGTGCATGACTACAACAAACGTCCAGATAAGAAGGACCGTAATCCCTTACAGATATGGAATGAGGACTTCCCGCACCTCCGTGCCGGCCATGCTACAGATAGCTGGTCGGAGAAGGATCAACTCGGCAAGCTGCTGACTCTGTGGCAGCTCGACGACGGCGATCACATCTGTCACTACGCCGAGGGGCTGCCCGGTCAGGACTATCAGTCTATCTCCAACCAGAAGGACGATGAGCCCTGGGAGAACCCCATTGGCCGGCCCCTGTGTGTTGTCGGCTCCGGCTTCTGGAACCCGGACGCCGAGCGCATCGCCGACCGCTATCGGGCGATGCTCTATCCAGCGTTGGAGAAGGCCTACCAGCGCGACCTGGGCTACTCGATGCTCGCTTCGTACTGGGCGTCGATGTCGATGCGCCTGATCGAGCTGCCGCCCGAGGCCTTGCATGAGGTCGCGGACATTCCGACCTTGAAAGAGCGGGCGGAGTTCCTCGATAACGTCATGGTTCGGGAGACCGCGGGCATCGTGAAGGTTATGGGCGTCGCGAAGAGCCTTGACACGCCCATGCCAGAAATCCTAGGCCGGCACCTGCAAAAGCTCGACGCTGAGTTCCAGGCCCTACTACCAGCCCGGGCACCCGACGAGGCGACGCTGCGGGCGAGCAGCGCCACGGCGATAGCCATTCGAGAGGCGTACAAGGACCTGTCCTACGGCCCCGTGCGCGAGGCCCTGGCGCGGATCGTCCACGACGTGACCGAGATCGGCTTTGACCTCTATCGGGAGAGTGACCGCTCGCGCTTCTTGAACAAGCCCGGCACGCAAACGTCAATTGACCTGATGGGGTTGACGAGCGGTTCTGAGAGCGTCAAGGGCAAGCGGATCGAAACTGGCCGGCGTTTCAGCCTTGGCCCGAAGGTCTTGGGCCCCGATGATAGCTGGTACGACCTGCACATCGACCCGGTCGATAACTCGGCTGGCGCGAAAGCAGCGCGGCGGGCGGCGGCGGCGGAGCTGAAGGCGATGGGGGCCATCGACGACGAGCAGTGGCTGGAGATGCTCGACTTTACGAACGTCGGCGAGCAGCTGGGTCGGCTGCAAGTGCAGGAGTGGGACAACATGTCGCGAAAGCCCATCGCGGCGCTCGCGCTGGCGTCGGCGTTGCGGCGGACGGCGTTGGAGACGGGCGTCCCGGAACAGCAGCTCATCGCGTTGGCGTCCGGCGGCGCGCCTGGCCAGCCGTTCGAGAGCATCAGGGCTGCGGGAGATGGGTTCATGCCCCGTCAGCCCTATCAGGTTACTACGCCGCAGCCCCAGGAGCCTGAGATGGAGGTGACCTCGTGAGCGAAGCGCGTCCTTGGCAGTGTCCGGTGTGCTTCGGCCGCGGCTGGATGGCGGAGAGCTTTTACACAGGCCTCAGCGATGGGACAAGCACTTCTACGACTGTGCCCTGCCGCTCCTGCAGTGGACTCGGCATAGTGTGGAGTCCACCACAGGTGCTGCCCGGCCGAAGCTTGAGTCAAAACTTTGAGACTAATGCATGGCCCTAACGTTCGCGCAGTCCCAGGAACTCCGGGCGCGCTACGCCGCGAAAGTCGCAGCGGACTACCAAGCTGCTGAGGACTATTTCGCCCGCCAGTGGTCACATGGCCTCGGCCGGCCCTATTTCTGGGACCTGCCGGCGGCCCAGCGGCGCGCGGTCTACGCCATGCACCCGCCGGTCCTGCCCGATGACTCCGTGCCGGGGCCGGGGCCGATGGGCGAGTGGGACTGGCAGGCGTTGTCGGCCGAGCAGCCCCTGGTCTATCAGCGTTACGTTCAGGATTTCGGGCGCATGCTCGAAAGGCGGTTGGAGAATGGAGCTGCTTGATGCCGCTCATTCTTGATCCCTACGGTGACCCGGTCCCGGCCGCCGCGCCGGCGCCGGCGGGCATACTCGACCCGGAATGGTTCCGGCAGCAAGAGCGGAAAGGTCGGCGCTTCGGGTTGCGCCCTGACGGCAGCATCGTCGAGCTGGCGCCGACGGGCCGGAGTCGTGAGGACATAAAGGGCACGCCCTACCTCAGCGACCTGGAGCGCGTCTGGTATCTCGGTCAGCAGGCGGACGAGGCTGATGCAGCGGGGAACGCGGCCGAGGCCCAGCGCTTGCGGGCGCTGGCGGCCCAGACGCCGATGGAGACGGTCGGCGCCGTCAGGAGGGCTGTGGCCGCTATCCCGTCCGGGCTTGGAGCCATCGACCGGCTGAGAGCTCAAGAGGCCGCGCCAGCGATAGCAGAGGCGGCGCGCGTCCGCGAGATAGCGCCGGAGCCGGGCGTGACGCGGCGTGACGTCCTCGGGCGCATCATCCCGGAAGGACCGCAGCCGCAGCCGATCATTGGGTTGAGGCCGCAGCCCGTGGAGATACGGGAGCCGGCACCGCCAAGCCTATTGCAGCGCATTTCGCGCGCTTTCACTGAGAGTCTGACGCAGCGCGGCGGCGCCGGCCTCGGCATCGGCTTGCCGACGGAAAGGGCGCCAAGGACAGAGGCGGTATTCCCTGAACGCTCGATGGTTGGCGGTCTCCAAGCGACTCTACCAGAACCGGTTCGGGAGGCGCTGAGGACGGGATACGGCGCTGTCGGCGGGGGCGTTGGTACAGCGCTTGGCACCATCGCGGCCCCTACGCGTTTGCTGCTAGGTGCGGCAGGCGTAGAGACGCCGAGTACGGCGGAGTTCACGCGGGCCGGTCGGCGCGTGGGCGAGGCGTTCACGCCTCAGACCTTGACTGAGCTAGGGTTCAGCCTGATACCGGCGGGGCCGCTGGCGGGCGAGCTCGGTGTGGGGGCGCGACTTGCAGCGCGGGCTGCTGCCGCTGGTGGCCGGGGCGCTGCTCGTGGCGCCGCCCGGGGCGCCCCGGGCATAGCGGCGGCGGTGGAGGCGACGGGGCTGCGTCTGGGGCCGAGGGCGGCGGTAGAGGCGGGTCGTGAAGGGCGAATCTGGACGCCACTATTCCAGGAAATGCTTGAAGATATGCCAGATGAAGGCTTGATCGCTTTGCGTGGACAAACTGCGAAACAAATAGCCGCGCAGGGTATTCCTCTTTCGAAAAAGGAATTGGTGGCCAAAATCGATGAGATTGTGGAAGCACGGGCCGCACAGGGCGTTGCGATCCCAAAGCCACCTACCCCGACTCCGGCAGGGGCAGGTCCGCCTCCTTCCCTGCCCGCCGGAGCCGCGCGCCGCGGTGGCAGACGCGGCGCTATCGAGGCGGCGGAGGCCGCGCCGCCCAGCGCTGGGGTTACGACCGGCGCCGAGGGCGCGGCCCCGCCTGCCGGTTTTGGGCAGGCCGCTTTGAAGGCCGCCCGTGAAGAGATTAACCTCCGGCGTGTAGGCACGGTCGGTCGGGAAATCAGCGCTGGGCGGCGCGGCCAAGTTGCTGGTATTGCAGAAACCATAGCCAAGACGGGCGGCCAAGCCGCTGAGGAGCGCGGACGGGCGATCTCTCGCGCGATGACGCGGGGCGGTACGCTGCGTCAAACATTTCTCCGGCCCTTAGCCCTTAGCCCAGAGCAAGCCGCCGGGGGGATGGATGAAGTCGCCGCAGCTCTGGCTGTAGGCACAATCCGTGAGTTTGAAGCCGCTCAATTCCTGCGCTGGTCGGACACTGAGCCAGGGATCATTCAGCGGTTGCTCTCGGATCAGCCCTACCTCCGTCCCGCTGAAGCCAAACTTGTCAACAAAGTTTGGGGCCCGGAGTTGAGCCGGGCGCTGGACGACCTTGCGAAGACCCGGCCTATGACGGCGGCGCAAGAAGCGCGTGAGATCGCACGGCTGCGAAGAGGCGAGGAGGCGTTCCGGGGCGAGGTAGAGCTGCGGCAGGCTGGCGTACCGACAAGGGCTGAGACCAAGGCTGCTATTGCTGCCGACCGGGCGCGGGCGTCATTACTAGCCGATCTCGACAAGACCCACGCGAGCTATGAAGACGTGATGAACAAAGCCCGGCGCGCCGTTGGCGACGAGCTGGCAGGACGTCCAACGGTGGGCGCTGCCCAAAGCCGGAACACGCTGGCGGTCATCAGCGCTTGGCTGAGCGACAACCGCATGCTTCTGGACTCCATCGCCGACACTGAGGGCGTGGGCAAGCTCCTGGCTGGTATTCGGGCGACGGTGGCGGGCGAGGTGGCCGACTCTCACCTGACGGCCTTGCTCTACCGCCGTCAGATGCTTGCTGACGCTCTGATGCAGGACGGCCTTGATGGTCGGCTAGCCGCTAAAGTCGCCGATCTACTGCAGCAAGCGGAACTTGCCCGCCGGTATGGTGACGCCATCCCAGCGCGCATTCTCCACGAACTGCAGACGGTAAAGGGTGCGCCTTATCAAGAATCCCTCGCCGGTCTCAGTCTTTTCGTCCAGCGCTGGAAGAACATGAAGTTTGGCGTCGACGCCGGCGTCTTCGGCGTGAACGTGCTGGCCAGCATCCGGCGGGGAGGCATTCCTATGCTTGAGGGGATGATTAACCGCTGGCTGGCGATGGCCCATCTTCCGCACTTTGCCAGCCTGTACGCCGATGAGAACCTACCACGCATTGTGCGGAACTCTCTGGATGGCCTGCACGTAGGGCTGGGACCTTCACCCGTGCGGGCGTCCGAAGGCACCCTACTCTCCTATCTTGGCCCTCTCGGCAAGGCTGTTGACAAGCCCGTCAGCGCTGCCCTCGATGAACTGAACAAGCTTCAGTTTGGCGGCGTTCTCCAATGGCTACGGGACGTGAGCTACGAAGGTAACCTGATCAACGTGCAGTTGCTCGGTCAGGACATTACGCGGCCGGCGGTCCGGCGGGCCGCAGCTGAATCCGCCAATTCCATCACCCAATTCGCGCGGACTGCCCTACGGTCAGGACGGAAGGGGGTCGAAGCGAACGTCTTCACCTCGGCCGCCTACACCCGTTCCGGCTGGGCGAACATCCTTCAGATGTCGAAGGTCTTCCGGCCCGGCGCCTCCCAAGCGGAGCGCATCGTCGGCGCGGGCATGATCCTATCGCAGGCGGCGTTCATGCTGACTGTAGGTAAGTTCATCAACGACCGGATCGGCATAAGCGATTTCATCATGGATCCCAGCTTGCCAGGTTTCGGCTACATCACTACCCGCGACCCGGAGACAGGCAAGGGGCGGAAGATCAACTTCATGTCGCAGGCGAGTGTCGAGAAGGCCATCTCTCAGAGCATCCGCGCCATCGCTGAGGGCAAGGAGGAAGACCTCTGGCGGGCTTGGGCCGGCTATTTTATGGGCCGGGCGACGACGCCGATTGGCCAACTGCCCTTTACACTGGCCGGCGCCGGCTATGAGGCGGGCCGGGGCCGGACATTCGGGCCGCTGGCAGGTGAACGCCGAGTGGGCCTGAAGAGCATGATTCTCAACCTGTCACCGCTACCCCTGATGGCACAGTCGGCCTTAGAAGAGGATTCGACGATTCTGGGCCGAGTCCTGGAAGCAACCGGCTTTACGACATTTCCAGAATCAGCGGCTAAAGCTATCGAGGATGTCCGCAACGAGGGGCTGCGACTCGCTCTCGCCAGCGGCGCCTTCCCGCCATCGGTCGCCTCTCAGATTGAGGGTCTCGACTATTTCCAGCTCGGCCCCCGGGAACGGGACATCGTTGACCGCTGGGTGCGAGAGAACAAGCCGGAGATGATCAAGGATTACGAGGAATACCGGCGTAAGTTCGCTAGTCCTTTCCAGAAGGCAGCAGATGAACGGGCTGCCGTCGAAGCCCAAAACAAGCCGGAGTACGACAAGCTCATGCGCAGCCTTCTCAGCGGTCAGGACCCGAAGAAGGTCATGGCGGCCTACGACGAGCTGCGGGCCGAGGAGCGGGGCGCGCTGGCCATCATCTATGAGTCCAAGGAGTATCAGGAAGCCGTCAAGAATCTGCCCGCGAACGACATCTACAAGCTGATCGACCTGTACAACGGCATTCCCGACCAGGTCGCCTCTAAAACGGGTATCGTTGATTGGGATGTCGTCGAACGGGTGCGCAGCCAGTGGCTGGCGAAGGTGGCCGCAACCGATAAAGCGCTCGCCACGCGCGTGATTTACAATACGGAACGGGAACGGGAACGGCATCCCTTCGTCGCGCTGGTCGAAAATGCACAGAAGAGCTTTCGGGCGTATTATGATCTGCCGGAGGGCAAGACGCGTGAGCAGTATCGGCGTGAGCATCCCGACGTTGACTTCATGCTCTGGCTCCTTGGCCGGGTCACGACTCTCCGGTCGATGGAGGCGGCAGAGAGGGCGCAGCGGGCAGTGACGGGGCGGGAGATCAGGGTCGTGAGATAGGAGAGTCGAGGTGCGCGAAACTGCTGGTCTCTTGGTTGTCTACGGCATTACGGCCATCGTGGCCTTTGCGGGCAATGTCTGGTTCTGTCTCTTCTTCATTCCCTTCTTTGGCCTGATGCACCTTACTAGGCGCCGGCCTGCTAATCCATTCCCTGGGAGTGAGCCATGAGACAAGAATACCGAGCTTGGACGGGCCTACTCCTCCATGACAATGGTGATCCACAGCATGTGCTAGATCACATCATTGAACTGGAACAAGGCGGAGGCGGCGGCACTGCGCCCGTCACGGTAGGGGCCGACGAAGAGGTAACGACTCGGACGGTCAACGGTGTCACGTACATCGTCTACCGGCGGGCGAACGGTAGCTATTACACACTCAACACTAATACTGGCGGCACGACCGAAGGTGCGAGTATCCCCTTGCCGAGCGCCGCCGCTGCGCCCCGTCCCCAGGGCATGTCTCGCGCCGATTTCGAGGCTCAGGGCGGTGTCATCGAGCGTGGCCTCGGCCGCACCACGAACCCTGACGGTAGCGTCAACGTCTTCAGCATCAACGCCGACGGGACGTTGGACTACGTCCGCACGGATCCGCGGCCCCGCCGCACAGTCCCTACCGGCGCCCTCGCCGAGGCCCTGGGCGCGCCGAGAGCGACGGGCCAGTTCCAGCGTCAGGGCGCCGCGCCTACCGGCGAAGCGGGCGCGGCGCCTGGCGGCCTCGGCGCCTTCCAGACCGGCGCCGGCCGCGTCCCCTTCTTGTCTGAGGAGGAGATTTTGGAGGCCGGCGCTACGCGGGGCGTCCAGTACGGAGAGCCCGCCGGCGTGTTGCAGCGGGAGTTCACGGGCCTGCCGGCGAACCTGCCCATAACCCTCGGCGGCGTCTACGAAGGTGGGGGCCTGACAGAGCTGCCGGGCTATCCCCAGACCTCGCCTACGGGCGCCCAGTTCGTGGGCACGTTCCAGGAAGAGGGGCGGCCGGCGACAAACGTCGGCTATGGATTTCAGCCTGGCGCCATCCTTGCCGGCTTTGGCGTCCGGGCGACGGGAACGGGCCAGGACATTGAGACGGCGCTCGGCCTACAATCGCTGGCGGCGCGGATGTCGCGCGACCTTGGCATCTCAGCGAGTGCGGCGGCCGTCATGATCCGCGAGGATCTGAAGCGGCGGAAGCAGCGGGAGCTAGAGGCGCTACAGGAGCCACCGCCGTTTGCGGTGGGCTACGCGGAGGGCGGCAGGATGCGCGTCGGTTACGGGCCGATGGAGCGCTGGGACCAGCCGCCGGTCTATCAGCCCATTGAGGAGCCGCTCACCGAGATAGGCGGTGTGAGCGGCGAGGGCGAGGTCAATTACTGGTACGAGTACACCGACGGCAGCCATGGCTACGTCTATAGGCCGGGGGCGCGGCTGGTTCCGGTTCGAGCTGAGCCGGGGCCGAGGGAGCTGTCAGCGATGGAGCGTCTGGCCCAGGCGAGGGCGGGAGCCGGGTTTGCCGGCGCCCACGGCGAGGGGGTTTACAACGCCCTGACGGGGCAGATGGAGCCGGTGTCCTCGACAAGGGTAGAGTACCGGACACCTGATTGGCTCGTGCCCCCTCAGCCTGGCGCAGCCGTCTACAATCCCGCTACGGGACAGATGGAGGCTCAGGAGCAGGCTGGCATCCCCCGGCCGCGCCCCTACCGAGAACCGCAGGTAAACCCGGAGTGGTTGGAATGGCTGACGAACCCAGGCCAGGAAGTGTATAACCCCGCAACCGGCCAGATGGAACGGACGGGCGGCAGCCCTTATCCGCCCCAAGGGCAAGGCTTCCAGCAGGGCGGCGTGCTGCGGGCGCCGGAGCCGGTGCGCATTGAGGGCATGTTCTCGAACATACCCTATGGCGTCGCTGGCGAGGCGGGGCCGGAGGACATCACGATGACGCCGGTTATGGCTGGAGCAAGAGAACGCGCCGGCGCGATTGGGGCCAGTCCCCAAGGGCAAGCAGCGCGAGCAGGAGCGCAGGGCGGCGGCGGGATGAACATAGACATGATGCGAGCCTTTGTCCAGCGCATCCTCAGCGATGCCCAGGGCAACCGCCGGCCGCTGATCCGCCCTCCGAAGCCAGGCAGCGAGAGGCCGCGCCGGCCCCTGCGGCCGCTGCAGGCGGCGGGGACATGAAGCGGGCCGCTGCGGACGGCGGGGGTATGAAGACGGTTATTCTGCGCTGTCCGGAATGTGGGCACTTCATCGCTGAAGTCAGCGAGTTCGGGCGGGGCGTCTGTAGAGACTGCCACTGCGAGTTGACCTACTTCTCTGCGAGAGCGCGGCCGACCAAGCAAACCCTCAGTGAGGGTGGCGCTTGGTGGTAGTGTATCAGTTTGAATCCAAGGAAATGGGGCGGCTCCCATAAGCCCCGCCCATCTCCCTGTCAGTTAGCCGAGACTAGCGCTTTCGCTTGATCGTCTCGACGACAGTTTCCTTGGGTCGTCGCGCAGCTTCTTCAAGGGTGACAAAAGTTCCCTTGCCAGCGTCGCGCCCGACTTTGAAAACCACCGGCTTCTTAGCCATCGGCATTCTCCTTTCTGAGAAGTCCACCGAAGGCTTGACCCGTCAAACGAGGCCGGACGATAATCCGGTGTGATCCAGGTCGGTCGGGGCCAACCTCTCGGCGGCACGACAAAGCCCCACCTCGCGAGGTGGGGCTTGACCTTCTGGCTCTTGGGTGCTACCCTTGAGGTGCTAGGCGAGGAAGCCACCTCGCTAATTGAGGAGCCGCTGTTGTAGCAGCGGCTTTTCTTTGTCTCTTTTGCACGCTGTTTTGGCAGCGTATCTACTAGTCACACGGGGGCAACTGTGCGATATATTGCCAATGAGGAGGTAAACCAAGAGCGGGGGGCGTGGGATTCGAACCCACGGCCCGTGCTGGTACACGAGCGCTGGTTTTTGAGACCAGAACAATAAACCCCTCTGTCAGCCCCCCTAGACTTGGAACCTCCACAAAGCGATAGCCTCAGACAGTGTGGCGACCGTCTGAGGCTATTGTCGCCTGCCGCTCTCGCGTAGTTGGTCGTCCTCAAGCACAGCTATGGCCCGGTCGATCTTGACAAAGGGCACGGCAGAGGCTTAGGGTTCTACTGAACTCATAAAGCGGGCCAGGCACTCGGCCCAGACAGACAGCCCAGACACTCGGGCTTATCCGGGAAAGGGGCTGTCTTTTTATGCCCGACGAAACCGAAGGCGCAACCGCTGTTGCTGAGCCGGAAACGGTAGTCTCGCAGGAGGCGCTGGCCACTGAGGGCGGAGCTACTGAAGGTGCCGAGGGTGCGGCGGAAGAGAAAGCGCCTGAAGTAAAGGCTGCGCCTGAAGAGACCGATGAGAGTCTCCTAGCCTCGGCCCGCAGCGCCCGCACAGCCTTTAACCGGGGTGAGAGCAACAAGTTCGAGCTGAGTGACAAGCAGCGCGCCCTCTTAGCCCGCGATGACGAGCGCGTACAGACTCAGGCCAACGCGGCTCGGCAGGCTGAGGTCGAGTACCGTAAGCACGCCGAGGAGGTCAGCAAGCGCTTCAGTGCCGCGAGCCAGAGTATTTCGGATCGCGTTGCCAGCCTTCTCCAGGGCGCCCACGTCGAGCTCTCCGACGCCGAGATCAAGCTCTTCGACAAGGAGATGGCGGAGGACTTCGCCGGCCTAGAACTGGGCTCGGCCGAGATACACCTTACGCCCATCCTTGCCCTCGAACGCGCCCAGCTGCGGGCGACACTCTCCGGCAACAAGCTGATGTCCGACGGCGAGGCGTGGGAGCTGGTCAAGAACCTGCCTCTCTCTTCAGCCAACCCGAACGAGCAGCCCTCGATCATGTCCGTCGCCTATTCCGCTGGCGTTGCCGTGGGTCGCCGGCAGCCGCCCAGCGCTGATCAGATGGTGATGACGAAGAAGGACTACGACGCCGCCGTCAAGAAGGCGTGGGGAGAGGGCGAGGCGGCGGCACGGGGCGAAAACGGGGCGGCGGGGACAGTCAGTGCTGGTCGTGTTGTGAGTAGCGGTGGCTTGCCAACCTTTGCCCAATGGCAGGCGATGACGCTGGAACAGCGGGAAGAGCGGCGCCGCGCTGATCCCCAGATCGAACAGAAGCTCTCGATGCGGCCATGATGGTTCGACAGGCTCACCATGCAAGTGTTCAGGCGACCATTTGTGATCGCTGCTCGGACCGGGGCATGTGCTGCCGCTATATCGAGTTGCCGCTCGCCCGCCCCTTAACCGCTGACGAGGGGACTTGGGTAGAGCTGCATCCTGGCGTCCATATGATCGACGCCGCAACTATTCACATCAATGTCGCGTGCCGGGCCCTGACGCCGGATGGCTACTGCGGCTTGTTTGGCGCCGAGGCCCGGCCGCGGATGTGCTCCGTCTGGCCAGACGCCTTCTCCCAGATACCAGACGGATGCACATACAAGGAGACGTTCATCCCCGCAAAAGCGGTGCTTGAGGTAACGCCAGATTTCGCCGTAATCGGGACGGTTTCTGGTTCAGCGATTAGTCATGGCGGTGTCATGCCGATTGAGAAAGGGTCACTGAAATCGCTGGTACGCTTACGGTAACTCAGGCGGCCTGCCACATTCCCGAGCTTTGGAGCACGAAGACGCGCGACGCCGTTGAGGCCAATGTCGTGGCGGCGGGACTCGTGGACAATAGCTTCCTGGCGCCGCTGAAAGGCGGCCCTGGGGATACGATGAACATCCCCTACATCTCCAACCCGACGGCGAACACAAAGACCGCCAACACGAACGTCACCCTTGAGGTGATCGGCCCTTCTGGCGCTGAGGCGTCGCAAAGCATTGCGATCTCGACGCATCAGCACGTCGCCTTCGCTGAGGAAAACATTGTCGATGTCCAGTCAAAGACTGACCTTATGGCGAAGTATTCCGGGAAGGCGGGCTATGCGCTGGCGGCGGCGGCGGACACGAACTTGCATACCCTGCCCCAGTCTTTCTCCCAGATACGGGGTGTTCTGGGCGTCGAACCGACGGAGGATAACTGGTTGCGAGCGGCGCAGGACCTGGACGACGCCTTGGCGCCAGACGACGGCAGCCGCTTCATCATCCTTCGGCCGGCAACCTTCTACGCCATGCAGAAGATCCAGCGGTTCACCAACGCTGACTACGCTGGTGCTGCCAACGCGGTAAGAGCGACGGAGAGGAATATGATCGGGCGTATCTTCAACGCTCGCGTCTACAAGTCGACTCTTGTGCGGGCGCCGGCAGCGGGGCAGGCTGAGAACTGGTTCTGCCATCCGTTGGGTGTCTACTACTGCTCTCAGCAGTTGAAGACCAACGCGCCTCAGTTCGTCATCGAGCGTGACGCCGACGTGTTCTTGGCCACCCACATCTACGGCTACGCGGAGGCGCTACAGCCACCGATTACGGCAGGGGGTGGCGCAGCCACGGACGTATTTAACGTGTTGGTTCGGGGAACGTCGTAGAGGAGGCTCTTCATGGCTGGCACACGTTCACGTTCTGCAGTGCTCTCAAAAGTGCCCCCGCCTCCGCCCCCCCCGGCGAAGGTTGAGTTGCTCACCGTCGAGGCACACCCGACAATCGGCCGCATCGAGCGTTGGCGCATGTCGGACGGCTCGGTGAGGGTCATCGAGCTGATACAGGAGTTCGTCGAAAAGACATGACCGGCATACTCGTGGCTCCCGATCTGGGCACGGTGCTTGTTGAACGCCGGGGCATCTTCACGCTCCCGGCCGAGAACGCGACGGTCGCGTGTCTGTGCCCTGAGCGCAAGCCATGTGGCGGCGTCGATATCGACAGGCTGCCACAGACTGAGACCGCTTTCATGCACGCGGCGAAGGATATGGGCCAGCGGTTCATCGCCCGCCAGAAGCCGCGGGGCTTCGAGTTTCCGACGAGCGGCCGTCTTGTCCTACATGGCCCCTTCCCCAGCTATGAGCTGAATACGCGACTCAGTGACATCGAGACCTCGATGATCAAGGACGCGCAGAGGCGGGATCGCAATGGTGACGAGCATCCCGAATGCGCCCTGCCGCTCGTGTTCGAGCGGGACGCATGCGGCCCCTACGCCGATTATGTCTTCATTGGCGAGTTCCTGTTTAAGGACCGCATGACCGATTTGGAGGTTCCAGATGGTCAATGAAGCCCCTAGCCTCTACCCGGAGATCGTCGAGGCCCGAACGCCGCCCGGCAGAGGTCAGCACGGTTACTTTCGGCGAGTCCGGGACGGCTGGATCGTTACGCATGGCGCCTGGCCGACCGCTCAGAGCGATATGTCCTTCAAGGGATATATCTTCCTGCAGCAGTTTGGCATCTTCGTCATGCCGGGACCCGGTCGCGGCTCTACGGTCACAGACCGGCGCGGCATTCCTTTCAACCCTGGCGAGGAGCCATGGCGATTGATCTTCCAGCACCCGGAGGGCGCGGAAGCCTTCCCCGTGGAGCAGGTCATCGCTTATCGCTGGCACATCCGGCCGCCCTACCGGGAGGTGCGCTTTCCCCAGGTCGAAAGCACCCAGATTTACGACCTGTTCTGCCCGGAATGCGACAAAGGCATCTTCTCGGCCGAGCACGAGCAGGATGCCAGCGATATGCTCCGCCAACATCTGACCTCGCAGTTTGACCGGCCCCATTCCTATCGGCCAGAGGATCTGCGCGCCCTGGGCAAAGAGATCAATGTTGACTTCTTCGCCGAGCGCCGAGTGCGGCGGAGGCCAGTGCGGGGCGATGGCAAAACGCTGGCGGCGGCGGCACCAGCGCCATCGATGGAGGCCGCAGGAAGTCTACGCTGCCGCGTTTGCGCAGAGGAGTTCTCGTCGCCTTCAGCTTTGGGCGGCCACATGAAGGGACACAAGAAACAAGCTGCTTCCGCTTAAAGGGAGTGGTCTCGAAAGGAGACTGGCAATGTCCTTCCTAAACTGGAAAAAGGAAACCCGCATCTTCGTCCCGGCCGACTACACGGTTGACGAGACGCGGCAGCTCTTCAACGTGGAGATCGGCGACCTGATCGGCCTGATCATCGTCCGCCAGCTCGTCGCCTACAACGGGTCCGGGACAGACGCGATCCTGGAGTTTGGCGATGGCGGCGACATTGACCGCTACATGGATGCGGGCGAGATCGACGAGACGACGACGACCTCGTTTGTGCGCGCTCAAGGCGCGGCGGCCGGTGGCTACGTCCTCTACCGGAACTTCCTCTATACCGCGCAGGACACGCTTGACGTTGTTTTCACGGCGAACACCGCGGGCACCCGTGACGCTGGCGAGACCGAGTTTACGGTCTACAAGGCAAGGGTCAGACCGTAATGAAGGTCGCTACCCAATGGACCAATACGGCCCAGGGACCGGCGCTTATGATCTCTTTGGATGGACTCATGGTTGCCTTGCTCGAAACCGACATCGGCGAACAGTCCATTCACGCGGCGTCCATCTCCCTCTGGGAAGGCATTGGCGGGAGCAGACCCGCCGGCCGCTGGCGGCGGTGGCACTGGCAGCGCGACCTCAAACGGGTGCAACGGGGTCTATGCCAGGCCGTGGCCGAAAGGGGCGCCTATAGCAGCATGAACTGAGTCCAACATCGGCTAGAGCGTCCTGCTAGAGTGGTCGGGGAAGACCGGAGTCACGAAGGCAGGCTAGTAAGAAAGGGACATTCACTTGGCTATCGAGATCGGCATTGTCCGACAGAACTCCTACAGCAACTACTCAGAAGGCCAGGAGAGGGCGGCACGACTGAACCGCCGCGGTGAGCTCGTCGTGATCGACTTCTTCTCTCAGTGCATCTTCGACGGCCGCGTGTTCCATGAGCAGGTAGGCACCGAAGATGCGCCGGTGAACACGACGGGTGCGGTTGACGACACGCTGGGCAATATCCTCTGGGATAACCCGGTTGGTTACTCGGCGATGCCGTTCTTTGTCCAGTGGTCAATTGTCGACCTTACAACCGGCACCCTGGCACTGGCCATGCTAGAAGTTGACCGGGCCTTGAACCGCTGGTCGTCCGGCGGCACGGCCTACGTGCCGGAAAACCTGCGCACGGACCGGCCTCGGGTGGCAGTGGGCGGCGCGTTCTACATCGGCGCTCCCGACATCACGCTCGCGGCGAAGACAGCGGTGCCTGGCTCAATTGAGCTCTGGAGGCACAACTTCGGTAACGACGCCCTGGCGACTCAGACCTTCCAGGAAGTTCTGAACGCCAAGTTCAGCCTGCGGGACGACCCCTTCGCCGTTGTAGTTGGTGTTGGCGCGATCATCGCTCACTTCGGTGCGGCGACCGCCGACATGACCGGCTACAACCTGATGGACGTGATCCAGCTACCAACGGAGAGCGTCACGTAAGATGCCGCTGTACTCGTTCAAGTGTCCGGTGGGTCATGTGAGCGAGCTGCTGCAGGGTAGAGAGGTGGGGTCCATCTCCTGCCCTGATTGCAGGCAACCGGCTATGCGTCAGTCGGTCTACCACTTCAACCTAGGCGGTGGCATTGGACCTAAGTACCGCGTCTCCGAGTTCCAGGAGGCGGCGGCGGAGGCGAACTACTACCATGGACGTATGGAGGAGACGAAGGGCGAGAAGATACCGCGTCTTGACGCGGTGGGGGCGGCGAAGGCGAAGGCGAGGGCGCGAGGAGCGAAGGTGAAGGTATGAAGGCCAGGATTTATCTCGGCTCCGTCGCGTGGCGCACGATCGAACAGGGGCACCACGCCGCCGTCGTGCAACTCTTCCAGGAGTGTGCTCGCCGGGGGATTGAGATCGAGGAAGGCAGCGTTGTCGGTGACGCTCTCGTGTCACGGGCGCGGTCTCTGGCCGCCTCCGCCTTCCTGCGCTCGGATAGCAATGTCCTGCTGAGCATCGATAGTGACGTGTGGTTCCGGCCTGCGGACGCCATCGAGCTATGCGAGCAGGCCCTGGCCGGACACGACATCATCGGCGGGCTCTATATGACGCGCAGTATCAAGACGCAGCCGGCGATGATGCTGCCGAATGAACCCGTGTTCTTTGCGGCGGGGCAGAAGCCTCTGGAGACGCAGTTCGTTTCAACCGGGTTCACAGCTGTCACGCGGGCGCCGTTCGAGGCCCTTCAAAAAACGCTGCCGCATTGTCACCAGAGCTGGCGCCAGGGGAAGCAGGACACGAGTTTCTGGCCCTTTTACATGCCTTTCACGATAGAGTGGCCGGGAGACGGCTACATCTACCTCTCCGAGGACTGGGCCTTTTGCGCGCGCGCTCGAGAGGCCGGCTTCAAGCTCTGGGTCCATCCCGGCGTCCGCGTGGGGCATTACGGCCAGTATATGTACACCCTCGAAGACCTGATCCGGCCCGAGAAGCCTCTGCCCCAGCCGTTGCGGTTCAGCCGTAGCCCGAGCGGAAACCTGGATGTGCAGGGCTTTGGCTACGTGGCGCCGGAGATTTACGACCTGCCGCGTGACCTTGC
>ERZ1292632.527-Hain-H43-01um-R2-527-length-41858-cov-16_pt1 | contig 41858 bp, 63 predicted proteins | sample MGYA00564407_ERZ1292632 | MGnify/ENA primary metagenome ERZ1292632 (study PRJEB36523, sample SAMEA6512637) | groundwater metagenome | collected 2019-01-08 | study: AquaDiva: Metagenomics assemblies of 32 groundwater samples | reverse complement strand
AGACAGCACGGGAGACCGGCCGCCAAGGCGGCCTCGCCTCTGCTGCTGTGAGGCGAGCGAGGATCGCTCTTGCCCGGGAGCGTGGCGAGCCATCCCCCTACCACCGTGCCTATCGCACGCAGTGCTCGCGTGGTCACAGGCTGACTGCCGAGACTAGTTGGATCCGGTGCCGTGGCAGTGGCAAGACGGAGATGGTGTGCAGGTCCTGTGAGCGAGAGCGCAAGCGGGTGTGGCGAGGCAGGAGCCCGGCTTGGCTGCCAGAGTTGCGGGGCGGGTTGGAGTAGCAGATGAGGATCGCTCGCGTCTTCCCCCGGCGCATGAGTTATACGCCGACCGATGGGCTAGCCTACGTTGGTGAGCCGCCGTTGTGGCTGCCGGAGATAGATGAGGTGCACGTGTCCTGTTGCATGACGTGGGACCGGCCAGAAGCCGAGCGACTGGCCGAGGCGTGGGATCAGCACTACCCTGGCAGAGTGAGGCTGGGCGGGCCAGCCTACGGGTCGCCGTCTGTCGGCTTCACGCCGGGCCTCTACGTCCGACCGGGCGTGACGTTCACCACTCGGGGCTGTGGCAGCCGGTGCCCGTGGTGCCTCGTGCCGGAGCGTGAGGGTAACCTGGTCCAGCTTGACCCGGTGCCCGAGGGCTACATCGTCCAGGACAATAACCTGCTCCAAGCTAGCGAGGCGCACCGATCGCGAGTGTGGGAGATGCTCGGGCGGCAGCCCTGCGCCGCGGTGTTCTCCGGGGGGTTGCAGGCGAGCCTCATCACTGAGGAGGTAGCCGAAGAGCTTGCTGGCGTGCGGATCAGCAGCGTGTTTCTGGCGGCTGACTCCTGGGAGGCGCTGACGTCCCTGGAGACGGCAGTCCGGCGACTAGGCTGGCTCAGGCGGCGACAGTTGCGCTGCTACGCCCTCATCGGCTACGGGGAGGACACGCCTCGGCTGGCGAAAGAGCGGTTGGAGGCCATCTGGCAGACAGGGTGCGTGCCGTTTGCGCAGCTATTCAGGCCGTCGGACCGAGAGATCGCCTGGTCGCCGGAGTGGCGAGCACTCGCGCGGACGTGGTCGAGGCCTGCTGCCATGTTTGCGAGCCATCAGGAGGTCTAGCATGTTCGGCTGGCTACGGCGCTGGCTCCGGCGACGGGACTGCTGGAGAGGCTGTGTGGGATGTCCGGTCATGGTGACGTGCAGGGAGGCGCGAAGGCAATGCTGACAATAACGGAACCCAAGTGGCATCCTCGCAGTTGCGGGCGTTGCGGCGGCTCCCTTTACAGGGAAACTACGGGCGGGCACAACTGGCGACGGGTGGTCTGGCACTGCCTGTCCTGCGCTAGGATGTTTGGCGAGGAGGAGGTGCCTGAGTACATCCTGAGGGAGGTCGAGGAGAGGAGGGGCAGGAGGGTTTGAGCACGAAGGTTCTGGCGGGCAAGGGCTATGGGAGCATCGGGCACCTGCCTGGCAGTCGCGTGGGGCCAGGCGACCATTACGTGAACGAGGGCCAGGCGCGGATCTGCACTGTCAAGGCGCGGGATAAGCATGACGAGATCATCGTGCAGGAGAAGGTCGACGGTTCGAACGTGGGGGTTGCCTGCATCAACGGGCAGAGTGTTGCCATCAACCGTGCTGGCTATGCTGCGGCTTCGTCTCCCTGGGAGCAGCACCGGCTGTTCGACCGTTGGGTCTGGTCGGAGGGTAACTGGCTACGGTTCGCCATGGTTTTGCGAGAGGGTGAGCGCCTGATGGGCGAGTGGCTGGCTCAGGCTCACGGCACGAGATACAACCTAGTGCAGGGGCCGTTCGTCGCCTTGGACCTGTTCTCCAGTGAAAAGCGCCTGCCGTATGACGAGTTCTTAGCACGGCTGAATGGCCTCTTCGTCGTGCCGCGCCTGATTCACCGGGGCGGGCCGGTGGGCATTGACTGGGTGCGAGAGCGACTTGAGCCCTCGGGCCACGGCGCGATAGATCCCGTCGAGGGCGCAGTGTGGCGGGTCCAGCGACAGGGTGAGGTCGCCTACCTGGCGAAGTGGCTCAGGCAGGATAAAGTCGCTGGGTGCTATCTGCCGCAGCTGACGGGGAACGGCGAGGTGTGGAACTGGCGACCTGAGAAGGAGGAGGGTGTAGCTTGAGGAAATTTAGATTGCGAACGTGTGAGGTCTGCGGGGGGCTAACGGCACGGTACCGTTGCGTCCATCCGGACAGCGGTAAGCTCGTCTGGACTTGTCCTGCGTGTGAGTATTGGTGCCAGCAGGTCAGGCTTAATCGAGGTCGGGAGGCCAGTCAGGGGCGGCAGAGGGCGGAGAGCAGGGCGTAGGACAGGGAGGGCTCGGGGGATGGTCATAGTCACAGAGTTAGTGCGTTGTCCGTTCTGTGGCTTCGAGGCTCCACGTTACCTCTTCGGCTTCTATGCTCGACCGGAGGGCCGGGAGCCAGAGTTCGCGTCCCTGCATAAGTGCCCGAACGAGGATTGCAAACGTTGGTTCGCACCGTTGTCCGCAGCCACGTTGCTGGCTATTGACAGCAAGCCTGCCTAGTGGTAAAGTTTGGCCTGATAGATCGGCTCATAGATTGACGGTGCTTCACCGTCCGTAATGCCGACGTATCTCTCATAGCCGCCTGAGTTGATGGCTAGGGAGAGGCGTCGGCATTTGCTGTGTCCGGAGAGTCCGATGGTCGTGCTCGATACGCCGCTGGAGGTAGCCATCTCTGAGGTCATGGCCGTCGCCGGCGTCTCTTGCCAGTGGCGAGTCCACTGGGTCAACGGTCATGCAGGCGTGCAGGCACAGAGGGGAGACCGTGGCCTTTGGGTGCCGCTCGTCGAGGGGGACCTGGCCCGGGCGGACCGGGGGCGTTGGATCGGTGGGCTGATCGTGGAGCTGGCGAGGCGGGCTGATGCCTAAGTTGCGGCTCGGCACCTTCAGTGACCGTGAGCTCGCGGTGCTCCGTCTGGTAGCCGAGGGCCACGGAAACGCGGAGATTGGGAGGCTCCTGGGTCGGGCGGAGGACACGGTGCGGCATCAGCTACGCACGGCGATGGAGCGCACGGGCAGCCGGAACCGAGCCGAGGTGGTGGTGCGAGCGTACCTGATGGGGTATGTGTGGTGACTCGCGTCGTCGCCGTGCCCTACGCCGAGCTTTGGGTTTGGGTGCCTGCTATCTGGCGCCTGCTGCCCGTGGTCACCGTGGGACTAAATGGGCAGCCGGTCTCCTACTACGAGCGGCTCCGGCGATGGAGCAGGTACAAGCACAACGGCAGGCCGAGGTCCCGTGCTGAGCGGAGCGAAGCGAAGCGAGGGCAGCGGTCATGAACTGGATTGCGTGGCTGATGCTGGGCCTGGCCCTCGGGCTGGCGGTCGGGCTTGAGCTGGGGAAGGTGATCGGGTAGTGGCGAAGGGCAAGATAAAGCAGAAGCCGGAGGGGTGGCGCAGTCGAATTGTCGGTGAAGGGGATGAGGCACCAGATCAACTACTGGCGAATCCATGGCAATGGCGGATTCATCCGACTTCTCAACAGGACGCGCTGACTGGCGTACTTACTGAGATACGTTGGGTGCAGCGGGTAATAGTCAATCGTCAGACTCAACATCTTGTGGATGGTCACGCTCGCGTCGCGGTGGCTATCCGTCGCGGTGAGAAGTCGGTGCCAGTCCTTTACGTGGACCTGAGTGAGGCCGAGGAGAAACTCGTCTTAGCCTCGATTGATCCTTTGAGTGCCCTTGCTATCGCCGACGCCCAGAAGCTCGACGAGCTGCTCAGGGACGTGCAGACGGGCGATAGCGCGGTGCAGGCGATGTTGGCGGAGTTGGCGAGAGAGGCGGGGTTGTATCAGGATGGCAGAGGTGCGGGCGAGGATCCGGGTGCCCAGGTAGACAAGGCCGAGGAGCTTCGAGAGAAATGGCAGACGGCAACGGGCCAGCTCTGGCTGATCCCGAGCAAGACGGTGCTAGGCAAGGCGCACCGGCTGCTGTGCGGGGACAGCACGAGCGCCGAGGATGTGGCGCGGCTGATGGCGGGGGAGAGGGCAACCTTGTTCGCCACCGACCCGCCGTATGGGGCAAGCGCCGGCAACATCGGATTCACCGCCCAGCGAGACGATGTTGAGGCGATCACCAACGACGATCTAACCAACACCGACATGCAGGCGTGGTTGGAGGGCGTGTTTCGGGTCTGGGTACCGCGCTTGGCTGACAATGCCGCCTGGTATCTCTGGCACCCGATGCTCACACAGGGCTACTTTGCTGCTGCTGCTGCTGCTGCTGCTGCTGCAAAGGTAGTGATTCATCGGCAGATCATCTGGGTCAAGGAGCAGTTCATCTTCGGGCGCGGCGACTACCATTGGCAGCATGAGTTGTGTTTCTATGGCTGGCGACAGGGGAACCGGCCGCCGTTCTACGGCGAGCGGAACCAGGCGACTATCTGGAACGTGCCTTGGGGTGTGAAGCGATCAGTGATCGGGCACCCCACGGCGAAGCCGCCGGCTCTCTGGGATGCACCGATGCGGAATCACACGCTACCGGGGCAGCTATGTGCTGAGCCGTTCGCAGGCAGCGGCGCTCAGTTCGCCGCTGGTGAGCAGAACGGTCGCCTTGTCTATGGCATGGAACTAGAGCCCAAGTACATCGCCGTCGCACTTGAGCGCCTTTCCGGCTTGGGCCTCTCGCCCCGGCTGGCTGAGGCAGGGTAGGGAGCGATGGGACGCCCAACTGACCTGACGCCGGAGGTGCAGAGGCGCATCTGCGATGCCATTCTCAGCGGCATGCACCTCTCCCCGGCGGCTGAGGCTAACGGCGTGCCGGCTGAAACCGCAGGCGAGTGGATGCGCCGGGGAGAGAACCGGCACAAGACACGGCCGGAGAATGCGCTATATGCACAATTCGCCGCCGCCGTCCGAGAGGCCGAGGCTCAGTGCGAGCGAGCGGCCGTAGTCTACTGGCGGCAGCAGATACCAGACAACTGGCAGGCGGCCAGAGACTTCCTGGCCCGGCGGTTCCCAGCACGTTGGGCCCCGGTTGAGAAGCAGGAGCACATGGGCAAGGATGGTGGCCCAATCGTGTTGCAGGTGGTAGAGCAGATTGTCAGCCGTCGTCACTCAGACTCAGACGATTCAACTGCACCCGGCACAGGCTAGGTTCCTCGACTCGTCGGCTCTCTACCGAGGTTTCGTCGGTGGGAGAGGGGCCGGCAAGACGTTCGTCGGGGCCTACGACCTCCTCAGGCGGGCCAGGCCAGGCCGGCTGTACATGGTGCTGGCTCCCACCTATACTATGTTGAAGGACGCCTGCTGGCGGACCTTCCTCCAGGCAGGTGAGCGGCTACGGTTCATTCAGTCTGTGAACCGCTCGGATCTGCGGGTGACGCTCGGCAACGGAGCCGAGGTGCTGTTCCGGTCAGCCGATGAGCCGGACCGGCTGCGCGGGCCGAACCTGACCGGGGCTTGGCTCGACGAGGCGAGCGTGATGGGGAAGGGCGTCTACGAGACGATCATTGCTTGTCTGCGGCAGGCCGGAGAGCAGGGCTGGCTGTCCTGCACGTTCACGCCGAAGGGACAGAGCCACTGGACCTATGAGGTCTTCGGGACCGGACGGCCTGATGTTGAACTCGTCCATGCGACTACCTACGACAACCCGTTCCTGGCAGAGGGCTTCGAGCGGGCACTGCGTGAGCAATACGGAGCCGAGCTTGCCGAGCAGGAGTTAGCCGGCGAGTTCGTGGATCTCGAAGGCGGGCTGGTGGTCGTGCCGCTGGCCCTAGCTCGTCGAGCCGAGCAGGTGGAGTACACGCCGGGGACCTTGGAGGTCATTGCTTGTGACGTGGCCTGGCGTGGCCATGACCAGACGGTGATCGTGAGTCGGCGAGGCCGCGTTGTCCGGACGCTCTGGAAGGTACGCGGGCAAGACCTCATGCAGACGGTCGGCATGTTGGCGGCGCTGCACCAGCAGAACAAGGCGGCTCACCTCGTAGTCGACGCCGTGGGAGTCGGCGGGGGCGTTGTCTCACGGCTACGAGAGCTCGGCATCGGGGTGATCGCCGTGCAGGGCGGGGCCGCTGCTGATGACTCCGGGCGCTTCATGAACAAGATCACCGAGCTCTGGTGGCGGATGCGAGAAGCCTACGAACAGGGCATTCAGGTAGAGCCGGACGCCCGGCTGCGCAGTCAGGTCTCCAGCCGTCACTACCAGATCAAGTCGGACCGGCGCCTTGCCATCGAGAGCAAGGAACGGATGGCTGCTGAGGGGCGGCACAGTCCTGATGAATGTCTAGTACCTGGAACCTTGGTTCAGACAAGTGAAGGGTCCATGCCAATTGAGCAGATTGAACGTGGCACGCTCGTCTGGACGCGCGCGGGCCTACGGCCGGTGACGATTCGTCGTCAGACGAACCCCTCGGCTCGGGTCTATGAGGTCAGGCTCTCCAATGGGTGTAGCCTGACTGGCACGGCTGAACACCTTGTGTGGGCCGCGGGCTGCGGGTTTGTGCCCTTGCATTCACTCGCAATAACGGATATACTGGAGCCATACGACTTGGCGGTGGACCGGAGGTCGGAATGGCTACTAGGGATGTCATTGAGTGGCATGGGATCACCTTCATTCGCTGGCCCGAGTCGCTGCGCTTGCATCTGCGAGACTACTACTGGCCGCACGATAGTAAGACTCACAAGCGCCTCAAAGGCGTGGGCGCTTTCCATCGCGAGGTCTATCAAGCTCATTACGGCCCGATTCCTTCTGGCTGGTACGTTCATCACAAAGACGAGAACCCGCTCAATAACGCACCCGACAACCTGGAGGCTGTATCTCCGAAGCGTCACCGTGAGATTCACACGGATGAGGCTTTTCGGCAGCGTAGTCGCGACACGCTGGCTCGGCCGGAAGTTCGGCAGCGTGCAGCCGACTGGCATGGTTCACCAGAGGGGCGGGCCTGGCATGTTGAGCACGGCAAGCTGGCCTGGCAGGGACGTGAGCTTATCACTCGCGTATGCCTGCAATGCGGCCGGGAGTACCAGACCCTCGACCGACGCTCAGGTCTTAAGTTCTGTTCACCGAACTGCGGTAATGTCTATCGCTATCAGACCCGCCGCTACTTCGTCACGATGCGCTGCGAACACTGTGCTCAGGAGTTCCTCGGCAACAGGCAGCGGCAACAACGCTTCTGCTCGCGTGTCTGTGCTATCCGTGCGAGAAGCAGGCCGCAGCCCCGTTCATAATCTTCACGTTGCTGGGGACTGTAATGAGTTCTTTGCTAGCGGTGTTCTCGTCCATAACTCCGATGCTCTCGCCATGACTTTCGTCCTCGACTACCAGCTAACCGGCACGCGCCTCTCTCTCGGCTCCGACGCCCCCGAGCGCGAGGAGCACGAGCCTGATCCGCACTCGGCCAGGCGAGTAAGCGCCGAGATAGCGAAGGCCCGGGGGACACAACTGACGCCCTGGTCGGAATCTAGATGGGGACCGCTCAGGCGTGGCACGAGTATCGGCCGGGGGTGGAAATAGCAGATGGCAGGGATAGCAACCGCAGCGGCCGGGCGAGTGCCACTCACCGCCGAGATTGGGCGCTCTGCACTCCAGCAAGCAGGCGGCTACATCCTCGAGGAATACGACAGTGACCTGCGCGGCGTCAAGGGCGTCCGCATCTATGACGAGATGCGTAAGTCGGACCCGCTCGTCTCTCTCGGCCTGCGTGCGATCAAGTGGGTGATCGGCCAGGTTAGCTGGACGCCCGAGCCCGCCGGCGAGACGCCAGCCGACAGGGAAGCCGCTGAGTTCGTCCAGAGTTGTATGGACGATATGTCCTTGCCGTGGTCGCAGGTTGTCCAGAACGCCCTCACCTGCCTGGAGTTCGGCTGGTCGTACAACGAGGTCTGTTACAAGCTCCGGCGGGGTAGTGCCGCAGACCCGGCGAGCCTCTTCGATGATAGCCGGATCGGCTGGCGGAAGATCGTGCTGATTGGGCACCAGAGCCTGAATCGCTGGGTCCTGGCCGATGATGGGGGGATCGAGGGGCTGGTCCAGACTCTATCACGCGGCGGTGAGGCGACCATCCCGATCGAGAAGAGCTTGCTGTTCAGGCTGGACGTGGAGAACAATAACCCGGAGGGCGTGAGTCTCCTGCGCTCTATCTATTTGCCTTGGTACAAGCGACGTCAGTTAGAGGAGATAGAGGCTATCGGCGCCGAGCGCGACCTGACCGGCGTTGCCAAGATCACGTTGCCGATTGGGGCCACACAGGACGACTGGAACATGGCCCGTAATATCCTAGAGCAGTACCACGTGGACGATATGAGCGGTTTTATCCTGCCGAGGATTGGCGAGGGCGATGCCAACAAGTGGGATGTGGACATCATTGGCTCGCCGGGTTCCAAGGGCATTGATACAGACAAAATCATCCAGCGGTACGCCTATGAGATCGCGCGGGGGTTTATGGCGCAGTTTCTCCTGTTGGGCCAGGCTGGTGGGTCGGCCGGCTCTTGGGCGCTCGCCCGTGAGCAGACCGACCTGTTCTATACAGCCATCGGGACGGTTCTCCACATCCTGACTGACGTGTTCAACCGCTACCTGATACCGCCGCTGTTCAGGCTGAATGACTTGGGGCAGTTGACCGCACTGCCCGTGCTTCGGCCCGGGCGACTTGGCCGGCAAGACCTGGAGTCGTTCAGCAAGGCGCTTTTGACCTTGCAGCAGGCGGCGTTGCTCACGCCTGACCAGGACCTCGAGAAGTACGTGCGAGAGCAGTTTCAACTGCCGGCACCCGCTGAGACTGCTGAGGACAAGCCTGAGCCAGAGGAGACCGGCGAGGAAGACGGTGGCGAGGGCGAGAAGGGGCAACCGGCCAAGCCTAAGCCCACCGAACCCGAAAGAGAGGCGACTGAGCCGGAGCCAGGCCAGCCCACCGAGGCCGATGAGGAGCCAGACGGACTCGACGTGCCTGACCCGTACACCGACGACGAGGCAGAGCGGATCCGGGAGTTGATCCGAGAGATCAGCGGGGGCGCGCGAGCCAGGATTGCCGAGGTAGTCCGGCGGTTCGCGAGCACGCCTGACCCCTCCTACTACGTCGACCTGATTGACCAGGCGCGGACTCGGTCTGAGGGACGAATGGCTGATCTCACCCGGCAGTTCCGAGAGGGCCGGCTGAAGTACAACGACTGGGTGGAACGGGCCAAGAAGGAGATTCAGGATGGCGTGCGGATAGGCCACCAGCTTGGCGTAGCGCAGGCACAGGGGCGCTATCCGCCCTGGAGTGTCGTGCTCACACCGGCCCAGCGGATGGATGCCGATCGTATGATCGGTGAGCAGCTACGCTACTTCCTGGATTTCCGAGGTACGATCCGAGAGCAGATGGCGCAGGGGAAGGCGTTTACGACCGCGCTCGACGCTCGGGCCAAGCTCTATGCTGGGGCGGTGCGCTCAGCCTCAGAGGAGGCAAGGTTACGGACTGTACCCACGGCTCGTCTCCGCTGGACGCGACATAAAGATGATAGCTGTCCTACCTGTGTAGGGAACGCCGGCCAGGTGAAGACGGCGAGCGAGTGGACGGCGGGCGGGGTCTGGCCGGCGCACGGAACTCAGTGCGATGGACACTGCGGATGCAGTCTGCATCCGGTGGGTAAGTGAGGAGGTGATGTCCGGTGGCTCTTGACCCGTGGCGCTGTCAGTCCTGCGGCCGGCGGCTGGCCGACGTGGCGCTCTCGGCCGGCAGCACAGTAGCCTGCAAGTGCCACGCCTGCAAGGCGCTGAACATTATTCGCGCCGTTGAGCCTCGCCGTCCTGATGGCCCGGGGGCCGCTGACCTCCGGGCGCCGACGCCCCTCCGACGGCCGACCGTGGGCTAGCAGGCTAACTTGTCCCATTGACTTGACACGCTAAGGGACAGGGGGTAGTATACAGGCAGACGAATCGCATACTCCGAGGCCCATCGAGGCCCGAGCCAAGGTCTATCAAGACCGGAGCGCGGGCCTTTTGTGTTGCCCGCTTTAGGGTGGACAGGGGGTGTCTGGGATGGGCGACCAGTCGAGCATGATGCGCTTCCTCGCCAAACTCCGTGAGCTGGTCTGGCCGAAGTTGACTGCCGAGGAGCAGGCTGAGTTTAACCACCTGGCTGCCGGCCACGCCGGGGGCTCGGCTCGGGCTGACAGGCTCAGGGCTGAGCGAGAGGCTGCCGATGCCGAGGGGGCGAAGGCCACCAGTGAGGGTGAGCACACCAACGGCTGGCCGCTCGTAGCTGGGCCATTCGACCTGTCGGAAGACGGCAGGACAGGCCGGGTCCAGATCTTCCCCCGGTGCGGCACCTACACGCACCCGCGCTACGGCGAGCTCGTGGTGACGCCCGAGTTCCTGGCCGAGGTCAAGCGCAACTTCGAGGCGAAGGTCTACCAGCAGGAGTTGCCGCTAACCATCGACCTTGAGCACCAGACGAGCCTGAGCGGCGCGGCGGGCTGGATCTCAGACATTGAGGTCAAGGGCCAGGATGGGGCTGATGCCATTATCGAATTCAACGACCGGGGCCAGGCCCTCGTCTCGGCCGACGCTTATCGGTACTTCTCCCCCGAGTACTACGACTCCTGGCAGGATCCGGCCACAGGCAAGGTCTACAAGAACGTGCTGGTCGGTGGTGCCCTCACCAATCGGCCCTTCTTCAAGGGCATGGCGCCCGTCGTCGTGGCATCGGAAGGGCTCTACGCCTTCACCGAGCTGATCGCCGGTCGAGACGTCGACCGGGACGTGGGCGGCGGCGTGGACCGCGACAAGCTGCCGGACTCAGACTTCGTTGACCCTGAGGGCCGGCGCTTCCCGATCGTCACGCCCGGCGACGTGTCGGATGCGGTCAGTTCCTATGGACGAGCAAAGCCGCTCATTCCGATGGAGCGGTTCCAGGCCCGACTCAAGGCCATCTGCCGGCGCAAGGGCGAGGCATTCATGCGAGTCCTCCCGGAATCCTGGATGGCCGAGCACGAGGCGAGCGAGAGCGAGAGCAAGAGCGAGAGCACTGACGAGCAACCAAACATCAACACAGGAGGCGAGGTCATGGGAATGGCCGAGGAAGAGGCTCGGCGTCTCACCGAGCTTGAGACTCAGCACCGAACGCTCACCGAGCGGCTCGCTGCCGAGGAGCAAGCTCGTAAGGCCGCTGAGGAGCAGGCCCGCCAGGCCGTCGAGAAGGCGGCGAAGCTGGAGCGGGCGAGCAACCGCCGGGCGCTGACCGAGGAGGTCCAGGCGCACCGGGCGGGCTACGTCGGACAACCGGAGGCCGTAGTCGACCGGCTGGAGGCTCTCCAGGCGAAACTCACTGCCGAGGAGTTCGAGGCGTACCTGGCCGAGCGGCGAGAGCTCGCTAACCGGCTGAGCGAGAGCGAGCTGCTCAAGCAGAAGAGCGGAGCGGGTGTCCAGGTGGCCGGCGCTCAGGCCGAGTTTGACACTCTGATCAAAAAGGTCATGAGCGAGCGGGGGAAGGGCGAGCCCGAGGCCATCGCGATCGTCGCCCAGGAAAATCCCAAGCTCTACGGCAGGCTGGAGACGGAGCACAATCGCCGCGGCCGCCGGGGAGGTGACTAGTGCCCTACGATGCCCCCAACGACAACGACATGACCATGCCGGCGGCGGCTGACCTGAGCAGCTCGCAGTACCGGATCATGGCCATCGACGCCAACGGCCGGGCGACGGTCGCGATCGACCCCCAGGCCGTGAGCATCATCGGCATTCTGCAGAACAAGCCGGACGCAGCGGACGCAGCGGCCCGGATCCGGACCTCTGGCATCTCGAAGCTCCAGTTCGGCGCCGCAGCCAACGAGGGCGCCTACGTGACGACCAACCCCCAGGGGTTCGGCACGGCGACCACGACGGCTAACGATCAGGTCATCGGGCGAGTCCTGCATGCGCCGGGCGGCAGCGCGGACATCCAGGATGTGCTCGTCCAGTACGGTCGGTACTAGGCTGAGAGGAGGTAACTAAGCATGCCACAGCCTGATGTTGGAGATGTCCATGTCAACCAGCCTCTCAGCCGGTTCTCGGTCGGCTACAAGCCCGGCGGGTTCTTCACCGCCCAGGCCGTCCCGATCATCCCGGTCGAGAAGCAGACCGACATCTACATCAAGTACAACAAGTCCTTCTGGGCGCGTGACCTGGGCGTCCCAGGCGCGGCGCCGACCGGTGCCTACTCGATGCTCCGAGCCCCGGGCACTCGGGCCCGAACGGCGGGCTTCACCTTCGACAAGACCAACACCTACCGGGCCGACAACTGGGCGCTGGGCGTCGAGATCCCGTGGGAGCTGGAGCAGAACGCGGATGCCGTGTTCAATCTCCAGCAGAATGCGGTGACCCTCGCGCAGTCCCTCCTGTCGTTGCGGCTGGACCGGAGCTTTGTCGCGGACATCATCGCCGCGAGCTACGGGACGCTGACCGTCAGCAACAAGTGGAATGACTACGCTGCCAGCACGCCAATCGAGGACGTGCGGGCCGGCGTGCAGACCATCCGCCGGGCCTCGCTTGGCATGGCGGTCAACGGTGGTCTGCGGATCGTGATGGGTGCCCTGGTCTTTCAGCGGCTCGCCGACCACCCGGACATCCTGGAGCGGATCAAGTACGGCGCCTCGCAGGCCAGTCCGGCCGACGTGACCCCGAACCTCCTGGCCCAGCTCTTCCACGTCGACGAGGTCAACGTCGCCGAGTCGGTGTTCACTACCGATGAGGAGGGCGGGACCGCAGAGGCGAGCGTCACCTACTCGGACGTCTGCTCCGACGACGTCCTGATCTACTGGGCGCCCAAGAACCCGGGGTTGATGCAGCCGACTGCCGTCGCGCTGTTCAACTGGTACTCGGCCGCCGGCGGCCGGAACAACCTCTGGTTCGTGCGGTCGGGCGAGGAGACGAGGGAGCGGTACCGCTGGATCGAGGTCCACGGCTACTGGGATCTGGTGGCGACCGACCTGACGACGGGCGTGGTGAACGCCGACGCCGTAGACTGAGCAAGCCAGTAGTTAGTAGCTTGCTAGAGTGAGAGTGTGAGAGTTGGGAACATGGTTACACGCAGTAGCAGCGAGGTGAGTGAGCGAGTGGCTCGGAATCAAGAGCCGTGGTGGGTAGCAAAGCTTGACATGACGCTCGCCGGGCAGAAGGTCTGGGCTGGACAACTCGTCCGGCCAACCGGCGCCCGGCGAGACGACGCCATCTTCGGCGAACATAGCCGCTGGACGCGGCGATTCGAGGGACGGGAGTCAGACGCTACCCCGTGCGGTACTGACGGCTGCCCGGCCCTCTTCATCACCCTCGGACAGCTCGATCGGCACCGGCAGCTAGTCCACGCCCCCGAGCGTGAGTACCGGGAGCGCCGGCGGGCCGAGGAGGTCCGCTACGCTGCCGAGCGTGAGGAGTCCGGCGAGACGATCGGCGGCATGCCGGTCGAGTCCGTCCGACAGGGACCGGGGGGGCCGGTCCCGTACATCAAGCCTGCCCTCGGCTGAGTCCGGGGGTGCGCCTGGCAGCTAACTGTCAGGCGTGGGGGAGATGATCTCTATGGCATTTCTTGAGCGCGGCATTCTGAGGGCCAAGAGCGGCCGAATCGAACTTGGTGCCGACGTGGTGATTCGGCGCACGGCCGCCAATCGACTCGACATCGACGACGCGGTGCAGGTGTCAGGCACCGCGAACGTTACCGGAGCGATCACCGCCGACGGCGGCGTCGCATCTGCTGGCACTGTGACTGTGACGGGCCGGCTAGTGGCGCCCCATGGCACGGCCAGCCCGACGGTCGCGGCTAACGGCCAGATCGTGACCTACACCAAGGCGGCGGTGAACTACGTCGGCTTCCAGATCGGCGGCACGCCCCACTACATCGCCTTCCCGGTGGCGACTCATGGGACCGTGACTGTAACCGTAGGAGGCACGCCCTGATCCTAGCTGGTCAGGTTCAGCAGGAGAGAGTGAGAGAGTGAAACTCAGCATCCTGATCCCGACCTTTGAGCGCCAGGATCTCCTCCGGCAGTGTGTCGAGGCCCTCAAAGCCTCGGAGATGCCGGAGGGGACCGAGGTGCTAGTGCTCTGCGAGGGGCGAGACGACGGCTCGGCAGGCTATGCGGCAGCGCAGGGCTGCCGAGCGTTCGCGTCCGAGCAGGCAGTCTCGTTCTCGGCGGCGAACAACCGGCTGGCGAAAGAGGCCAGTCCGGACGCCGACTGGCTGTTGCTCCTTAACAATGACTGCTGCATTCAGCCGGGCTTCTGGGCGGCCCTGGAGCAGATGGCTGAGGCCTACTATGACATGGTGGGCGCGAAGCTCCTCTATCCCGATGGCCGGATCCAGCACTACGGGAAGTGGTTCACGCTGGACGGCTACCCGTTCCACGTCCTCCGCTTCCAGCCGGGTGACCACGCCGAGGCGCAGGCTATCAGGGCAATGCCCGACGTCACGTTCGCCTGCGTGGCGATCAAGCGGCTGGTGTGGGACTCCCTCGGCGGGCTCGACGAGGGCTATGTGAACGGCTTCGAGGACGATGACTTTTGCATGCGAGCGCGGGAGCGGGGCGGGCAGATCGGCGTCCATCCGGGGATGGTGGCGATCCACAAGGAGAGCCAGACGACCGGGCTGGACACCGCGAACAAAGAGGTCCAGTGGCAGCGGTTCCAGAAAGCGTGGGTCGAGTCGGGGCGCATCTCCTGGCCGCTGGGAGTCCACCAGGGCTGGAGGTCGGTGACGTGAACAGAGACCTGATCGCGCCTGACGTCTCGATCATCATCCCAACCCGGGACCGCATCGATCTGCTCCGGCAGGCCATCGCCTCCATTCGGGTTGAGTCTCAGCCGTTCAGCTTCGAGATCATCGTCGTCGAGACGGGCTCGGACGGCTCCGGCGAGTGGGCGCAGCGGGAAGGTTGTCGGGTGGTGCTGGCCCAAGGTGCCACCTTTGCACGGGCCACCAACGAAGGCGTCACCCAGGCGCGGGGGCTCGTCTACATCCTCATGAACAATGACGTGATCCTCGACCTGGGCAGCTTGGGCAAGCTCTGGCACCACGCGATGCCGGGCAAGTTCATGGCGGTCCACGGAGCGAGGCTCCGCTACCCGACTGGCCTCATCCAGCATGCCGGCGTTGGATTCGACCAGGAATACAACCCGTACCCTCTCTGGCGGCTGGCGCCCCACGATCACCCGGAGGTGTGTCAGACCCGGTTCCTGCCCGCCGTGACGTTCGCCCTCTGCGCGATTCCCGCCGGCCTCTGGCCCGGCATCCGGGAGGTAACCGGCGCGCTCGACGAGGGCTACCAGAACGCCTACGAGGACATCGACCTCTGCCTGCGAGTCCGGGAGGCTGGCTGGCAGGTGGCTTACCATCCCGATGTGACAGCAGTCCACCTCGAGGGCCAGACTGCAGGCCGGCACGACCACGACGCCGAGAGCTGGGCGCACTTCGCTAGCAAATGGATCGCTACGGGGCGCATCAGCTACGTGACCGGAGTCTGGCCATTCAGGACTCAGAGAGGGGGTGCGGCGTGAGTGCGAATGGGGGTGCTGATATGGACTCTACGAATCCGCTGGCTACGCCAGCCGCGCTATTGTGCTTCTGTCTCCTATCCTTCCTGGTGGTTCTTGAGTGGATTCTCTTGGATGCTCTCAAGGCAGGCACGGTGCAGGCTGCTCTCGTTAGTGTTCTTTCGTGGCTGCTGGCAGTGCTGGCATGAGTGAAGCGGTGCGGCGTGAGTAACAAGGGCTGCCTTCACGCCGGTTTCACTTGGCTAGCAGAGGTCGCGCTTCAGGCCATCAGCGTGACTGTTATCACCGTCTGCGTTGTCCTGGTACTCCGGTGGCTGGGGGTGCTGGTGTGAGCGAGCAAAGGACATGCGAGGTCTGTGGTGCGCTCGCCACGGAGGCAACCCGGGACATGAGGCAGGTATGGGCTCCAGAGGTCTGGGCGCGATATGAGTATGTTGGCCTGACTCACCTTCGTTGCGCTATCCATAGCCGTGAGGCATTTGTCTATGACCTTGGAGGATACGCCAGAAACGGCAATGACCCTTGGGCAGAGGAGGCGAAGGCGTGAGCGAGTACGCTGTCTCCATCGTGAGCTATCACCGCCGCGAGATCTGCTGTCGCACCATCGAGGCCGTTGAGGCTACCTGCCAGGTTGAGCGCCCGCTGATCGTGGTTGCGGACAACGCAAGCGGCGATGATACGGATACGATGCTTCGTGAGATGGAGGCCGAGGGGCGGCTGATCGCTAACTGCCTGCCCGGGAATGTCGGCACGTCGGGCGGGCACAACGCGAACCTTACCCACTGCCAGGGCCGAGATGTGGTGCGGCTCGACGACAAGAGCCGGCCGCTGGCGGCGGGTTGGCTGACGAGCCTCAAGGTGCTGTCAGAGGCTAACCATGCCATCGTCGGGCCGCCCTATGATCCGACTGTGAGGACACTAGAGCGGATTGCGCCCTGCGTGCCGTTCGTCGGCTGGGATGTGGACGGCCCGGGTGTCGGTGGACCGCTGATCTATTTCCCGGCCGAGGTGATGGAGGCCCTCGGGGCGTTCGACGAGATACACAACGAGCAAGGCGAGCTAGCGGTTTACGGCTGGGATGATGTGCTTGCCATCCAGCGGGCGGCACTCCTGGGCTGGCGGTTCGGCTTCAGCCTGTGCTGCCCAGTCGAGTTCCAGGCGTCGGCTAACCCTGCGAGGCGCGAGTACGCCATGCGGTTCCACCCGGCCTACCAGGAGCTGCTGAGGCAGTACCGAGAGGCCGAGCGGGACTTACGCGTACCACTGGAAAGCACGACCGGCTATCAGGCCGGAAAGAGAGCGAGAGAGTGAAAGAGATGACACAACCCGGCCAGGTCTATGGACTAGGGCCAATTACACCAGGTGCAGCAGCATGCCCGACCTGTGGAGCACCGCTGGCTCAGAAAGACCAGGGCGTGGTGTGTAGTGCAGCAGGCCAGGGGTGTGATTTTCAAGCTGTTTGGGTACAAATCTACACCGTGCCTGATCCGAGGCTGCCGGTCTTCAACATCTACGTCTGGCGGCATCCCCTGCATGGCCACAAGATGTGCGCTAACCCGATGCCTGGTACGGGCTTCACCTCTAGGTCAGCAGAGTGGAAGGACATCGTCGAGAACCTCCTGTTGCCGCTTGCTCTAGGTTGGTCGCGCAGGAGCCTAGCAAACGGCTGGTTAACACCAGAGCAGGCAATCGAATTGACTCGTGTGCTTATCTGGGGAGATGGACGCGACATACTGCGTGAGAAGTGGGAGCTGGAGCATCAACTGTGAAGCGCCTCTTCGTCGAGGCCGATGAGCTCGGCCAGTGGGTGAACGGCCAGAGCTTCGGAATTCACGAGACGTGGCAGGACCATGGCGCCGGCCTCTTGCTTACCCTCGCCAACCAGGCCGGCCACCCGTTTGAGGTCCTGACCCTCAAGGCGATGCACTCTTGGGCTGAGGTCAGGATGCGCCTCAAAGGCTACGACCTCCTAGCAATGAACGTCCGGTCCTGGCGCTATGCCTTCGCCAAGCGGACAGCAGAGCTGTTCAAGGCGGTTAATCCAGAGGGTGTCGTCGTGGTTGGTGGGATGCACGCGACGGTGGCACCACAAGAGATGCTAGCCGTCGAGCAATTCGGGGATATTGTCCAGGGCGAAGGTGAGGGCACCTGGCTAGACCTGCTGGCTATCTATGAGGACGGCATCCGCCCGCTCACGCCCAACCTGGTGCCGGGGAGCGTCGGCAAGTACACGAGCTTGGACGACCTGCCGTTCGTCGACCGCTCCCTCTGGCCTCGGACGCCTGACGCTGCGGCCTGGCCCCTGGAGTCCCCGGGTGGCTGGGGGCCAGGCAAGCGGGCAGCGACGATGATCACTAGCCGCATGTGCCCCTGGCATTGCTCCTTCTGTGCGCCCGCCGAACGCAAGCACTTCAAGGTGCTTCGCCGGCGCTCGGTAGGGAGCACGCTAGCCGAGCTCCTGGAGGTCCAGGCCAGGTGGGGAGAGTTCGGGACCGTCGTATTCCACGACTCCGAGTTCCTGATGATGCGCTCCTGGCTCGAGGAGTTCCTGACGCGCTACCCCTCGGAGACGCCGGCCTGGCCCTTCTGGGCATCGCTCCGAGCCGACCAGGTGGCCCGTTGGCCTGACCTCGTGCGGGCGCTCCACAAGGACGCCCACTGGCACTGCTTCTCGATCGGGCTGGAATCAGGCAGCCAGCGAGTCCTCGACATAATGAACAAAGAGACGACGGTCGAGCAGAACGAGGCGGCCATCGAGCTTGTCAACGGGTTCGTTGATGAGGCAGAGAGAGAGAGCCGGAGGCCGCCCGTGATCTTCGCCAACGTGATGCTGGCGATCCCTGGCGAGGAGCCGGAGGACGCCTTCGCCACGATACGGATGCTCTCACGGATCAAGCGGGTGATCCCGAGCGTGTCCTGGATGACTCCGTATCCTGGGAGCGCGCTGGGGGACAAGATCATCGCCGAGGGCCGAAGCCTGGATACTCACAAGAAGTATCTCAGGTTTCCCAATGAGCCCAAGATCGCCGGCATCGACTACCAGTTCTACGTCGACTTGTTCAACGGCAAGTACGACCGGGAATGCGGCCTGTCGGTCCCGAGGCTGCTCAGGTCGCAGGGAAGTGCGGGGGAGGCGCTGGCGTGAGTCAGGACAGCACTATCATCATCAAGACTGAGACTGAGGCACAGGCAAGGGAAGTCGTTGCCTTCTACCTTGAGCACTCCATCTGGTATCTGGAGCATATGAAGGATGACACCTCGCGCCGGGGCCTTCAGTTGCTTCGAGAGGCTCACGGGCTGTTTGCCGTGCAAGCCAGTGCTGGGGAGGCGCTGGCATGATCACGATCAATGAAGGCCGGCGTGAGACGATGGCCTACCTTCAGGAGGTCGAGTGTGACCTGTGCGACCAGTCCGGTGTAATGTGTCTGCTCATTCTGACGCCTCCCCCCTGGAGTGGAGTCAACATCTGCCGACAGTGCTGGGACAAACTAGGCAGTATGTGGCAGTTCGCACAGGACGAGCCACCCGGATGTGGCGCATGAACATCGGCCATCGCTTCGAGGTTCTGAACTGCTGGGCGCAGAGTCAGCAGCTTCGGGCACCCGTTTCCGTCCACCATGAACGGCTAGAGTGGCAAATGACGCCACTCTTTGCCGCACACAATGGCTCGGATTTGCTGGTATGTAACGCCGTATTGTCGCCCAAGGGCTGCCAGAGTAATGCCCCCCAGTGCATACTGCTGACGGATAGCCAACACGTCAGTGCCTGTCAACACTGCTCGCCCATTCCTTTCACCTTTGCATGGGTTCATTACCTTGCGCCCCTTGGCAATGCAATCACGCACGTTGTCGCCATCTGTGCCAGCAAACAGATGATCTGGCCGCACGCATGCAGGATTGTCGCAGTGATGGCAAGCGTTCAGTGTTTCGGTGAGCGGGCCATAGTGCAACTCATAGGAGAAACGATGGGCCGGCACCATCTCTCTATTGACGTTCAGGCGCCCGTAACCATGAGGACGGCCCCCCGTCCAGACCCAGCACTGACCGAGTTCTGGACAATGCGACGGGATGGGACCGTTCTTGTTGACTTTGGACCAGAAGCGGTCAACTGGGGACGTGCGCTCATACAGGCGGTGAAAACGGATGAAGCGGAGAGGCTGACCACGGATCCAGCCGCGCTCAACACTTGTCACCTTGGCGATCTTCGTAGGCTGGCCGCAACCACATTCGCAGAGGTGCAGGGACGTGGTAGAATGCCCTTGCATGCTGAACCTCCTTCGCAGGTTCGGTGTGCCACGCCCGAGGGTGTTACTAGCACCGCTCGGGCATTCGCTTGCTCTGATTATAGCATGCGGGAAGCTGCCTGAATGGAGATGGAGGTACAGGCATGACTGTGGGAGCGCGTTTCCAAGCTCTCAATCAGATCATCCGTAGTCACGCTCTACGGGCTCCCGTATCAGACCATCATTTTCGTGCTTGTCAGGAGCTCTGGCCCTGGCTCTCTGACCTCGGCATCAGGGACGCCCTGGAGGTGGGAGCCGGCGAGCCGCCATACCTGCTCACTCGGATGCTCAGGGAGCGTGGAATCGCCTGCCTGACAATGGACGCGGTATCCGAGTGCGACGTGCCGGGGGATGCCCACGCCATACCCTGTGCCAATGGCGGCTTTGACCTCGTGGCGGCGAGGCACGTCCTTGAGCACGTCCTCTGTCCCTACCTGGTGCTCTCGGAGATGGCCCGGGTTAGCCGGCGGTGGGTGTTAGTGGTAGCGCCGGGGCTCTCGGAGAAGACGCTTAACTGGCCCGACCATCTCTGGTATCTGCCGGCCGAGGGTTACGGTCGGATGTTCCGCAAGTTAGGTCTATCGGTGGTACGCCACGAAGAGGGCGACCACACGGAGCAGCACTCACTCGACGCCGGCCTCAGCCCGGATAGGGAGTGGCGCTGGCTGCTCAGCAAGTGAGAGAGAAGAGAGAGACATGCTGATGTTTGACCAGGCATTCGGCGCACAGCCACCTGGCATCACGGTGCGGATGGTCGAGTTTGCTGATGGCTGGCCTGAAGGTGTTACTGATCCCTGGCGTGATCTGGTGCCCAAGTTTGAGGCGACTGGGGCCAAGGTTACCGGTATCTACTTTCAGACCATCATCATGCACGTGCCCGTGGACCGGGTAGAAGCAGTCGAGCGCGTGTGTCAGGGCATGAGGGAGAGGCGATGACCACCGCCATCGTCGTGCCGAGCAACCGACCTGACCGGCTAGCCGAGTTCTGCCGGGCCTGGGAGCCGCAACTGCACAGAGACGACGTGCGCCTGATCGTCGTCGAGGATGCGCCCTGCCCTACAGAGGGCGTCGTGCCTGCCTGGTGGGGACAGCACTACTGCTGGCAGGACATCGATGATGGTCTCGGCTCTCGGGGCAAGTGCATCCCGCGTAAGTCAGGCGGCATTCGAGACCTCGGCTTCTGGGTGGCCGGGCAAGACTCAGCGGTGGACGTGGTGATAACCCTCGACGACGACGTGCGGCCAGTGCCGGGGGTTGACCTGATCAGGGAGCACCGGCAGGCACTAGATACAGGTCGCAGTCTACGCTGGTGGGAGCCGGTGCCGGGCTTTCGCACCCGGGGCTATCCCTACCAGATGCCCGGAACCGCGCAGGCTCCGACGATGCTGAACCACGGGCTCTGGCAGGGCTTCCCCGACGTGGACGCGCTCACTCAGCTAGCGGAGCAGGATGTGGCGGCAGCGTTCGCACACTGCAAGCCGTCCGATGGCCTGGTTCCACCTGGGATGTACTACACCCAGTGCATCATGAACGTCGCGGTCAGGCGCGAGGCGCTCCCTCTCCTCTGGATGGCGTGCCTGCCTGATGGTCTGAAACGCTGGGATGACATCTGGAGCGGAATCATCTTCAAGCGGGTCGCTGACCTCCACGGTTGGGCAGTGTCGTCGGGGCATCCGACTGTGCAGCACGACCGGGCCAGTTCCGTGGTCAACAATCTCCGACAGGAGATGCTCGGCTATGGCATGAACGAGGAGTTCTGGCAGGTGGTGGACAGGGCTCCGATTGGCGGCCCGGCCGGCACGCCTCTCCAGACATGGGCCTGGATTTGGCGGGCCATCGGCGAGCGGTTCCCGGCCCTGCGAGAGACCGCCCGGCTGGCAGCGGTGTGGGCAGGGTTGTGGGAGGGGGCGGCATGAACCAGCCTGCCAAGTCGCCCACGTTCCGAATCCGGCTAGCAGATAGTCTCTGGGCACGGCTGTCTGATCTGGCTACCAGGATGGGAGTGGAACCGCGCACTCTCCTAGAGATAGTGATCGCTCGCGGAATAGCTGAGTGTGAAGCGTGGCATGACAACACGGCAACGCATCTCCGTATTCAGAATTTCTCACCTCTACCACGTTGCATGCACGGTGGATGGATTGGCATGAGTGAACCGGGGATTCACGGCGAGAGTGGACATGGGCAACCAGTGAACTACGACTGGCAGTGCTCTGACTGCCACAAGTGGTTTCCGAGGGATCACTAGATGCGAGTATTGACCGGCAGCAACGCTCCCTGGGGAAACACCGGCTACTCGACGGAGACGCGCGGCCTCCTTCGGGGCATCCGAGACCTCGGCTACGAGGTCGCGTGCGTGGCCTGGTGGGGGCTTGAAGGCGGCTCGATCACCTGGGAGGGGATCCCGATCTTCCCCAAGCACCTGGACGGGTTCGGCAATGACGCCATGCCCTACCACGCTAAGCGGTGGCGGGCTGACATCCTCATCACCCTCATCGACCTCTGGGTGCTCGATACCAGGCTAGGCAGCCTGGGGCCGACTCGCTGGACGCCATGGTTCCCGATCGATCACGCCGACCCCATCCCGGGGGCCATTGCCGAGCGGTTCCCGCACGCCCATCGGCTCCTGACCTACTCTCGCTGGGCCGAGAAGCTGGTCAAGGAGCACGAGGGCGGCAAGTACGCGGACAAGGTGGACTACCTGCCGCACGGAATTGACGCTGCGGCCCTACGCCCATCGACACCCGACGAGAAGCGCGCGGCCCGGAAGCGTTTCTACCCTGACTGGCCGGACAACGCCTATGTTTTCGGGATGGTCGCGGCGAACAAGGGCTATCCCGCCCGGAAGTCGTTCTGGGAGGTGATGGAGGCGTTTGCCCGGTTCGCGGCGATACACCCCGAGGCCCGGCTCTACCTGCACAGCCTGGTGGGCTCGGAGTTCCGCGGGCCGAACCTCAGCGAGATGGCGCACCACTACAAGGTCGTGGACAAGGTAAGGTTTGCTCTGCCCCCGATGCTCCTCGCGGGCGACTACGACGAGGCCTTGATGCGCGAGCTCTACGCCACCTTCGACGTGCTGCTCGCCCCCTCGCAGGGCGAGGGCTTCTGCCTGCCGCTCGCTGAGGCTCAGGCGTGCGGCGTGCCGGTGATAACCACCGACCACTCGGCGATGACTGAGGTCTGCGGCTCCGGCTGGCGGGTGCCAGGACTAAGGACCATGCCAAGCTTGATCTGGGGGCGGTTCGCCGAGGCGGATGTCGAGGGCATCTACCACGCGATGGCTGAGGCTTACTCTCGGCCGCCGATGCTCGTCGAGGCGATGGCGACGGCCGCTCGGCAGTTCGCCCTGCGATACGACTGGCCGGTAGTTATCAGGGACTACTGGGCACCGTGGTTAGCACGAATGGACGCGGGCCGGCGCGAGCGTGCGCTGGACCTCGAATGGCAGGCCGGGCGCTACCAGCCCTGGCCTGAGTTGGCAGGGCTGCCACAGCAGAACGGTAGGGAGCCTGCTCTCGTCGGGGTAGGCTAGGTGATAGGACTAGGAGGGGCTATGAACCGCAGTGACCCGGGTATTCCGTTTACGATCACGCCATCAGATAGCGTTGACTTTATCAACACGACCCGGGGGATCGCCCTCGGCGCGGTCGGAACCGTCGTCGCGGTGACCCGGGGGACTGCGGCCAGCGGCCGGGCCACTGTGACGATCGCACCGAACGTCCTGGCCGCCGGGGTAATCCACCCGATCGTGCTCATGCGGATCAACCTGACGGGCACCAGTGCGACGCCGATCGTCGGGTTCTACTAGGAGACCGTCGTGCGGCTACTCGGGTTCTTCTGGCTGCCGGTGCTCTCGTTCGCCAGCATCACGGCGCACCGGATACTGATTCAGACCGTGCGCCGCTGGGTCGACGTGCAGGAGACGGGCCGTTGGGTGCAGGTGCTCACGCCAGACCGCCGGGTCGATTGGGTAGAGGAGACTGACTGATGGCGAAGTCAGAAATGACACTGCGGGCCGGCTGCTCGGATGGGGTGCAGTTTCGTCTCATGGAGGGCATCAGCGGTTTCTCGCTGGCCAGCTACGGCACGGTCGAGCTCTGGCGGCGCGACCGGGCCGGCGGGACCAGCATGACTGACAACCTGACGGGCAAGCTCAGCGTCAACGGCACGGCAGGCGGGTCGGTCCTCTGGACGCCAGGCACGGGCGATCTGGTGGCTGGTAGCAGCCCCTACGACTGCTACTTCCGGGCATACCGAACGGCGACCAGCTACATCCACTTTCCAGAGGATAGCGAGATCACCATCAACGCGCGCGAGGCATTCTAGCGAACCACGAGAGGTGAGAGGGTGAGTTACACAGCATACGAGGCGAGGACCGGCGAGGTCCTCGAGAGGGTGCAGGCCCTCTGCCGGAACCTGACCACTCAGGGCAAGTTCACGGACAGCAGCCCGGTGCCACTGTCCGATGTTGAGCAGTGGATCACCGATCAATACTGGCGACTGACCGGCGAGCTGTTGGCATACGGCTTCGGGACCGCGGTCACAACAGATCCGGCGCGGTCAGTCCTCAGTCAGATCCAAGCCCTCGGTGCGGCCATGAGCGTCCAACTCGCCGGGCGGACCGGCATCACTGAGCCTGACCAGAAGTACCTGAGTCTCCAGGGCCAGTGGCAGGGACTCCTCACCGACTGGGTGCGGAAGGGCGGATTGCAGGAGTTGGGCGCTAGCCGGACGCAGCCGAGTCGCCAGCAGGCCGAGTTAACCGGCCGGAGTGTGAGTCGGAAGACCACGGCCTACGCTGACACGGACGCCACGGCGGCGCGGTTCCCGACCGGCTTTGGGAAGTCGACCAAGGTCGCGGCCCGGTCAGGGGTGCACACGTCTACGGACACCACGGAGTGAGAGAGAGGGAGACAATGACTCACGAACAGGGCGAGCGAATCCTTGAGGAACTGCGACAGATCAGAGAGTTACTCCGGTCAATAGCTAATCCGGCAATAACGGTACACGTCGGGCGTATTGACCTGGATAAAACGGAAGAGGCCGCAGACCACCTGGCCCGAAGTATCTCCCGGGCACTCAGGACCGCCGGTGTACAGTAAGCAGCACGTCATCATCTGCGATGCAAGTGACGACCGTCACTCGTGGACGCACAGTCCTGCCGCCGTTGCCTGGTGCCGAGCTCACGGCTTTGAGACGGTGGATACCTATCGTCTTGAGATAGACGTAGACGCTCAATGTGCTACGGTCTATCAGTACGAGCGCGACGCTAACGGCCACTTGTTCCAGCGGGACGGTGATGTAGCTAGGCGTGAGCCGTTTACCGTGTCAGTTCACGAGTTGCCGCCAATCGAGCCAATCGAGGTAGCCTGATGGGCCGAGCAAACGTGATCTACGGTCTGGTCGCCCGCCTCCAGGGTGTCAGCGGTTTCGACGCCGACTCGAACGGCACCGCCGTGGTCAACGATGACCGCGTGCTGTCGATGGGCGTTGACCGGGCGGCCATCGTGATGGCGAACCACGGCGAGGGCAGGCTGGTAGCGGGGAGGCCAGGCAACGCCGCCGGCCTCATTCAGATGGGCTGGGACCTTGACTGCCAGCTATTCGTCCGGCACCCAACTATGGGCAATCTGGCCGAGGCGAGGGATGCGGCGGACGTCTATGCTCAGGCCATCATCGACCGGATCGACGCCGATCCGACGCTTGGAGGCTCTGCCAGGGATGCCTACGTCCTCGAGACGCAGGTACAGGACGAGGCGTTTGACGTGGCCGGGCAACCGTTTCTGCTGGAGGTGCTGACTGTGCGCTGCACTGAGCACCTGAACCGAGGCTAGACGTGGCGACCATGCGCTTTGTACATGTCGAGATCACGGGCCACCGAGATGCAGCGGGGCGCTTCGCCCGGGCGACTGATGAGCTGGTCCTAGCCCAGCGTGAGGCGATGCGCGAGCTGGGGCGGAAGGAGGTGAACGCGCTACGGGCAGAGGCACCGTTTCGGACTGGCCGACTACGAGCGGGCATTCGGTACCGGACTGTCCAGGGCACGGACGAGACGAAGCTGACTGTCACCTCGGCGGCGCCTTACACCAAGTGGGTGATCTACGGCCGGGGGCCAGTGGTTGCCAAGCGGGCGAAGGCTCTGCGATTCGAGCCGGGCCCGCCGGGTTCCGGCTTCATCTTCCGCCGGCGCGTCGGTCCCTCCAAGCCTAACCCGTTCCACCGCCGGGCGCAGGCCCGACTGGGAATGGAGCCCGCCCAGACGGCGAACAGGATCGCCCGGATGGTCCTGCGGGCGTACAGCCAGTACTGAGTGTGAGTAAGAGCGAGTGCGAGTGCGAGTAACGAGGAGGCATGTGGATATGGACACGTAAGAGCTAGGCTCTGCACTGAGCGGAGCGAAGTGAGGCATAGCAGTGGCTTTCCAGAGTGGTGGCGTAGCGGTTTTCTTGTACGGCGGGACGAACGTCTCGACCTACCTCAAGTCGGTCACGATGACGCCTTCCCGTGAGATCAAGGACCTCAAGCGTCTGGGTGGTGCCCAGATGGCGAAAATCACTGACGTTGTGGGCACGGAGTACAAGATCGAGGGCTGGTTCGACCCAATCCCCGATGCACTCTTCGGCACGGCGGTTCTCTCAGGTACCCCCATCGCGGATACGTTCAAGTACGGCCCGCAGGGCACAGCCAACAACGCACCCAAGTACTCGGGCAACGCCTACGTTGCTGACTATGAGGTGTCTACCGACGCCGAGGATCCGGGTTCATTCACTGTAACGCTGGCAGTCGACGAGAACGGAAACACCCGGGGTACCTGGTCCGGTGGCGCCTAATCCCGTCAGCCCCGCTGACAGACGGCAGGGCAACATCACAGAGTGAGGGAGAGTAACGACGTGGTAGCAACCCAGACGCAGCCAGAGGTGCTGGCAAGCCTCGAGGACATCCTGGCAATAGACGACATCGAGTCGGTGGTGCTGCCGATTGCCGAGTGGGGGGGGCGGGCCGTCCGGGTTCGGGGTGTGAGTCGCCGGGAGCACCACATGGCGCTCAAGCATTCGACCGACAAGCAGGGCAACACCGACAACCAGAAGGTCGAGGCGCTCCTGATCGGTTATGGCCTGGTCGAGCCGAAAATCGACCAGGCCGGCTACGAACAACTGGCACTCAAGAACACCGGGGCACTCCAGCGGATCATAAGCAAGATCATGCAGCTCTCGGGGCTCACGGAGGCGGAGACGAAAGAGGCTGAGGCCACGTTTCCAGAATGACGCCTACCGCTTCTGGGAGTTCCGGCTCGCGCTTGATCTAGGCAAGACGGTTAGCGAGCTGGAGACCGGCCGGCCGGGGCCGCTGAGCCAGCGGGAGTTCGGGGAGTGGCTCGCCTGGTACGTGCGGCGGGCTGAGTTAGAGCGGGAGGCCACCCAGAAGGGGAGAAAGGAGGAAACAAGAGAGAGCGAGCGTCTGGCGAGGATCCACGGAGGCCGGCGTAGGGCATAGCGGAGTAGGAAGGGGGCAGGGGCCATCGCAACCACAGCCGAGCTTTTGATCCGGGCAACGAGCGACGTCGGGGCGGCCCTACGCTCGCTTGGGCAGCTCAAGAAGGCAATCGTGGCGCTAGATGGTGCCGGCACCGCGGCCACTGCCAAGGGCGTGGGCACCGTGCCACAGGTCGCCAAGCAGATGCAGCACGCCCAACGAAACGGCCTGGATATGCTGGGCGAGGGGTTGCAGCACCGAGGCATGGATCTCCAGATGGCCGGCCAGGGCTTCTCGGCGATGGTCACGGCCCCCATCGTCGCGGCGGGCGCGCTGGCGATGAAGGCAAGCCTCGACTTCGAGAGCGCGTTTGCCGGCATTAAGAAGACCACGGATGAGGCTGACCTGGAGGCGTGGGCCGGCTCGGCTGATGTCGGCTTCGCCAGGCTCAAGACCGGCATCATCGACATGAGCAAGAGAATACCGACGGCGGCCAGTGAGCTGGCCAAGATCGGCGAGCTGGGCGGCCAGATGGGCGTAGGGGCTGGCGGCCTCTTGTCGTTTATCGAGACGGTGGCCATGCTCGGCGCTACTACGAACCTCAGCACTGAAGCGGCGGCGACGAGCCTGGCTCAGTTCAGCAACATCATGGGCACTAGTCAGGGAGACATCAGCAGGCTCGGTAGCACGGTTGTTGACCTCGGCAACAAGCTGGCGGCGACCGAATCGCAGATTTTGGACATGAGCTTGCGCCTGGCCGGTGCCGGTCGCACGGTCGGACTGACCGAGGCACAGGTGCTCGGTTTTGCCGGCGCGCTTGCCTCTGTGGGCTTGGAACCCGAAGCGGCAGGAACGGCGTTTAGCCGGCTCTTCATAGACCTTGCCCGGGTCAGCAAAACGGGCGGCAAAGAGCTGGCGTTGTTCGCCGGGGTGGCTGGCGTCAGCATGGAGGAATTCCGCAGCATCACGCAGTCGGACGTATCAGCAGCGGCAACCGCCTTCCTGGTTGGCATGCGGCGCGTCAAAGAGGCCGGCGGTGATGTCTTCGCCATCCTCGACGCTCTCGGAATGGCCGATGTGCGCTATCGAGACGCTATCCTAAGAGCCACATCCGCGACTGACCTCTTCAGCGGCGCTCAGAAGACAGCCCAGGGCGCGTGGACCGCAAACACGGCCCTGGCGACTGAGGCGGGCAAACGGTACGACACGAACGCGAGCAAGCTGGAGATTGCTAAGAACAAGGCCATTGCCTCAGCGATGGCCTTTGGCGATCAGCTTGCCCCGGCTATAGTGAAGGTCATTCAGAATAGCGATGGGCTGTTCTCGACCCTCACAAACATGGCGTTCTGGTTTAGTAGCCTGCCGAACCAAACCCAGGCGACTGCCATCGCCATCTTCGGCGTTGGGGCTGCCGTTGGCCCTGCGCTCTACGGCCTGGGCATCTTCACCTCGACGCTCGGCAGCAGCTACAGAGCTCTTGCCTGGGTAGCAGGGATGGCCGGACCTGCCGCAACCGCCATCCGAAGCGTCGGGGTAGCCGGCGCTGGGAGTGCTGGACTCTTGGGCGCCGCTGCTGTTGGTGTGGCCGGCCTCGCCGCCGTCTGGCAGCAATCCACTAAGGACATGCAGAAGGATGCTCCGGCACTCTGGCAGGTACTCACGACTATTCCAGGCGTGGGCTTCAGTGGCCTTGCCAACCTCATGGCCGTACCTGACAAGCTGGCTGACCTTCGGGCCAGGTTCCCAAAGGAGATGGCCGGTCTCGGCCTCATGCCCTCTGAGGCGATGGGGCCGGCCGAGATCCCGGGGCTCACCGAAGTCAACCTGGGTATCCTGGCGGGACAAGCAGCCACAAAAAAGGCACAGGAGGAGATGGCCGCTCAGCAGCGGAAGTGGCAGGCCCAACAAGCGGGCTGGCAGGTAGACATGCCGGGCGTTACTGCCAGCTCTGCTGCCGCCACGGCGGCCATCACCGCACTGCGTGACGCTCTGGAAGATGCCCGGGACCAGGCCAGCGGAACCCGTGAGGCTCTTTCCCAGGCAAGGAGCGAGCTTCAAAACTTCGCCACGGCACCGCTGATCGGCGAGCGTGGGTTGATGGACCAGATGGGTGCGACCGACGCCGCGATCGCCGGCATCAAGAGTGGCCTGGCTCAGAAGAAGCTAGACCGGCTGAACAAGCGAGAGGCAAAGACCCCGGCTCAGCAGCTCAAGCGACTGGAGTTGCAGCGGGAAATTCTGGGCTACCAGAACCAGGCATATGCTGAGCAGCATCGCCGGCTTCAGGTGCTTGCCAGCGACCAGGGAGAGTTGACCTTCGGCCAGGCGGCAGCGGGGATCGCCGGGGCCAAGGCGAGCATAGCGAGTCTCGAGCCAGTGCTCAAGCAACAGGATACTCAGATCAAGGCACTTGAGGGAAGCCTACGAGATGCAGAACGGGCTAACACTGCCCTGAAGCTCGCTGGAGGTGCAGACTACCTGAATGCGATGGCCGCAGCGGGGGCCGGCCTTAGCGGATCCAATCAGGTGGCAACGCAGTGGATTGATGACCTGCAGAACGTCGGCAAGGTGCCGATCGCGCTGCCACCACTGGCCATTAGTCCCGGGACAGAGGACTCTATAGCGGCGATGCTGCGGGGAATGGTAACCGTTGCTCTCCCGCCCGAAGCTATCAGTCTAGGGGGTACGGCAAAGCCCGGGGTAGCTATTCCGACGACAATCCTTGCTAAGCCAGGGATGGCAATGCCCACCCCGGCGCTCCCCACGGCCGGGGGGATCCAGGTGGTAGTAACGATCAACAATCCACAGGTACGAGGCATTGAGGACCTCCAGGACCTTCGGGAGGTTGTGACTGATGCTGTGACCGGGGCGCTCGGTCAGGTGTTCGGAGCACCCCAGGTCCGCAACGTGGCCGCGCGTGGCCTGCCAGGGGCGGAGTAGGTAGATGGTCACCAAGTCGGATAGCTTCGGCGCCCTCTCTTTCTGGACGCACGAAGAGGGCTACTCGCGGGAACGTGTCTCTAGAGTTGCCATCCGCCGGCCGCCCCACGGCAACGTCACGGTCTATCAGACGGGCGGCCGGGGCGAGGAGAAGATCACGCTCCAGGCATTGATCGACGAGGGCTCGGTAACGACACTCAGGACGCTCGTCAACTCGACCGGCACCCTCGTCTGCCCGGACGGCTCGTTCACTGCGCTCCTGGAGAGTTACAGGCTGGGCGAGTGGTATGGGATGACCGACGAGCGCGACGTAACGCTCGTGTTCTGGCTAGACAGCGACTAGGTGACCTAGCAGATGACGACGCGCATTGATCGGACGGTCCTCACCGTCACGGCCAACGGGATAGATTGCAGCGCCTACGTGGCGAGCCTCCGGCTGCGGTTCGGCTATGACCTGCGCGTTTCCGAGGCTGAGGTGGACCTGTACGACCTGCCTGCTGGCATCGACTACTGGGATACCCTCGTCGTCTCCTGCGGCTCGACAGGAACCGGGACCGCCGGCAACGTCCAGCGGTTTAACGGCTACATCACGGATGTGAACTATGACCTCTGGCCGACGACGATTCGGCTGGAGGGACGCGGGCCGCTGGTTCTGGCCGAGCGTCTTCGGGTGCCAGAGGACGAGGAGGCCGAGGGTCTGATAAACCCGATCCTGGTGCCAGATTTCGAGGCCCCGGGCATAGATATGTCAGTCAACCCGGATACTGAGGCCGAGTGGTCGGATGCGGATATGGTGACGTGGCTGCTCCAAAAGGCGGGCCTCGGGGGACGGATTGCTCAGATTGGCGGTACCGGCCGGATCCTCGGGACCGAGGCTATCGACCAGTACGTCTGGCGGCGAGGGCAGTCGGCGCTTGAGTTTATTGAGGAGTTAGATAACGTCTGCCTCGGACACCGGACTTTCGAGGGCCTGGCGGGACGGATCTACCGGCTAGTGACGAGCCCTCGGGTGCCGTTCGTAGACTCCCGGATTGACGTGACTGAGGGCACGCATCCTTTGGACAGCAGTCGGCTGAACCGGGGCATCAAGGGGGCCAGGAATCGGGTAGTAGTCCGAGGCTTCGACGACGGGGGTGGCCCGGTCCTCTTCCAGGCGACGTGCGCTCACCCAGCGCCGCCGCCGGGCATCTCGCTGGAAACTGAGTACCTGTCCAGCCCGCTGATCGAGTTCGAGTTAATCGGAGATGGCGATGGGCTCTCCTGTCAGGAGGTCGCTGCCTGGAAGCTCGACGAGGTCCGCCACGCCTGGATCGAGGCCGTGGTGCCTGTGTGGATGGACAACGCCTTCCAGGTCGGCGGCACTGCCTATCTCAATAGCCCGCACTTAGGAAGTGTCAACCAGGCGTTGTGGATCAAGCATATCGACATTGAGGTGGGGGAGGACGGGAGCTTTACCCAGACACTCACACTACGGGGCGCGGCTGCTGACGCGCTACGAATCGCGCCGGTGCCCGGAGCCTTTGCCCTGCCCTCTGCCCTGGTGGTGAATCCGTGACCAGTGAGATCGGCCAGCTCAAGGAACAGGCCAGGCTCTACGTCGAGGGGATCGCCCGGGAGATCGCCCGACAGGAGATAGACGCGGCGCTCCGTAACTACGTGGGCGGGGGGCAGGTGCCGTTCTGCGTCCGGGTGGTAAGCCCTACCGCGTCCGCCACTGCTGAGGTCTTTCGGCACACGGTTCCGCAGCGGGCTCGAGTGCTCAGTTGCCGGGTTGGGGGGGATGCGGCGGCGGGCTCGGTCACAGCGGATGTTAAGTACGTGATGCCAGGGGCGGCACTGGCGACCGCAACCAGCCTGTTCGGTGCCAACCCGCCGAGCGGCACGGGCAAGTCACAGGTTGTCCAGCCCTCATCGGACTGGACGCTGAACATTCTGCCGGGGACGCTCCTGCAATACTACATCACGGCGGTCGGGACGCATACCGAGGCTGAGATAGAGCTTATCGTGAGGGCCATCGGGAATGCTTAAGCCGGTGCTGGCAAGAATAGGCGCACCCATGACCGGCAACTTCATCGTCGTCTGGTCAGGTGCCATCGCCTCTCTGCCCTCTGGCTGGCGCCTCTGCAACGGCACTAACGACACGCCGGATCTCCGAGACCACTTCGCACGAGGAGCTGACTACTATCCTGGAGATACTGAGGGCGCGGTCACGGCCAACCTACGGCACAGCCATTCAGGATCAGCTTTCGACATCGCGGCCGAGGGGGCGCCTCGGCATACCCACACCATCGCGGAGAAGGTGCAGTACACCGGCTCCGTTGGCGACACCGGCGACTCGGGGGCTAGCACTACGGGCATTGACGAGGCGCACAACCATACGATCAGCCCCGGCGACTCTGAGGAATCTGGCCAAGCCTCATCACACGACCATACTGGCGTAGGCTCGCAAATCCAGGGCAACACCAATGACTACACTGAGAACAACGTCAACATCCTCCCTTGGTACTATGCGCTTGCCTACTGTGCGACGGGTCAAGAGCCGCCTGTCGGCGGCATCATCGGCTGGAACGGAGCCGTGGCCGACATCCCGGCCGGCTACCTCCTCTGCAATGGCACCGGGGGCACACCGGACCTGCGAGACTTGTTTGTTGTGGGCGCTGGCGATAGCTATGCCCTCAATGACACCGGCGGCAGTGAGCAGTATGTCGTCCCACAGCACACGCACGACATCACCGCAATGGGCTTCGGCAGCGGCGCTCACGATCACACCGGATCTCTTGTCACGAGCAGCGGGGCTGGCCTGAGTTCGATTGCCAACAACGGTATCACTGCCGTGATGGCAACCCCGAACCACAATCACGGCTACGATGTTGAGCCAATCCACGCGAGTCCCGACGGGGGACACTCTCACGGGGTCACGAACATGGATGCGAGCGGCAACGTCGGCTTCATTGCGACTCTCCCGTCATACTATGATCTGCTTTGGCTCAAGAGGGCGTCCTAATGACCGAACTGACAATCGGCGCGATCATTCCCTGGCCGGGGACCTTGGCGAGCATACCGGCGGGTTGGCAGCTAGCAGATGGGACTAATAGCACCAAGGATCTCCGTAACAGGTTCGTCCTGGGTGCTGGCGGCAGCTACGCCGTGGACACCACGGGAGGACGGACAACCTACAGCCCGGGGAGTCACACCCACGGGACAGGCACACTGCTAACGAAGGCGAACACCGGGGCACACACCCACGCCGGCACGCTCACGACCACCGACGCGGATGCTCCGCTGGCGAGTCTCGCCCCATTCCTGCTGACCGCGGCCGCCTACGCCGTCCACAATCACACCGTCCCGTACACCTGGAACGATAGTTGGACACACCAGCACCCGCCCACGACTGGCACCGGGGCTGGCACTGCGACGGGCGAGTTGCTGCCGCCATACAAGGCGCTCTACTGGATACAGCGAGTGAGCTGAGGAGAGGAGCATGCCGAGTCCATATCTCATCATCAACAACTGGTCTACGACCCTCGCCGGCTCAATCACGGCGGGCGCGACGAGCCTGACGCTGGCGAGCGTGGCGGGGCTCCCGACCTACAACGGGGACCTCGTCGCCCGAATCGGCAACGAGCTCCTCGTGCTGCCCTACACGGGCTCGACGGTGTTCTCAGGCGTGACCCGGGGGGCAGGGAGTACGAGCCCGGCGGCACACGCTGGCACGGCGGCTGTGACCGCTCAGCTCGACCAGACAACGCTGGACAATCTGATAGCGCACTACGCGGCAAACGTGATCGGGGCAACGTCCAGATGGATCAACTACGCCGGAGCGGGCGGTGTGCAGGTCAGTAGCGCCGGCGGCACGGCGCAGGTGAACATCCCACGCTGGGAGCCCTTGCTCTCAGCCGGCGAGCTGGTGACGGCGAGCGGGGATGTAATCATGGTGGAGGTGAGGAGCTAATGGCTATACTTGGCACCGTCGTTATGACCGGCGCTATCGCTGGGACGCCGGCCCCTGCAACCGCTGGCCGACTCTATTTTGGGACCGATGACCGGAAGGTCTACCGGGACTCGGGCGCGGCCTGGGTCGAGCAGATCCTGGATGGCTCCGGCCGGCACGTGAGGGCGACGGCTGACATGAGCGTGCCGCCGGGATCAGCGCAGCTCACCGCGGCGTTCGGGACGCCCTCGGCCCTCGGGAACGGCTATCTCGGAGTGGTGGACGTGGGGGCAGCGGGCACGGCGGGGTATCTGGCGTTCACGAGCGGGGACAGGTGGATCACCATGCGCGGCACGGTGGCAAGCTAAGGGGCGAGGGGGGCAGAATGGGCAGTGACCTGATGCTACCTGAGCCGCCCACGCTCGAAGGACGAGCGGCGGTTTCACTCGGCATCGGACTGGGAATCGGGCAGACGCGCTTGCTGCCTGTTGACGGCGTGCTCCTGGATGCCGACAGTGACTACCTGATCGACGGCGATGGTGACTACCTGACGCCGGCGGCATAGGCTCCGTCACTTCGCTGCGCTCAGTGCGCAGCCTGAGCGGAGCGAAGGAAGGTGGGGGGATGGCAAACGTAGCGATCAATGCCGACGGGGCAAACATCCCGGCGGTGAATCTGACACAGCAGGGCAGCGATCCCTCAGCACCGGGCGCTGGCAAGACGCTGCTCTATGCGGATACCAGCGGCAATGTCAAGGCCAGGCCCACGGGTGGGGCGGCGGTCGCGCTGGGCACTGCTACCCCGCCGGTTGGCCTCAGTTACGTCATCGACGGCGGCGGGACTGTCATCACGACTGGCCTCAAGGGCTACGTCCAGATGCCGTTTGCCATGACACTACAATCCTATGGCGCGGCGGGCACGCCCTCGGGGAGCGTCACGCTAGACATTTGGAAGACAACGCACGCTCTCTTCGATGGCACGACTCATCCGGTGGCCGGCGACACCATCTGTGGCACCACCCCGATCACCTACAACGGCACGGTCAAGGCGAGTGGCACGATCCCTGGCGACTGGACCACGGCCCTGAGTATGGGTGACTGGCTGGCCTACAACGTCAACGGTTGCGGGACTGTGCAAATGCTGACGATCGCCCTCCACGGGGTGAGGGGGTAAGGCTGATGGCGCTTGCCAGCACGCACCATGAGTTAGAGTACCTCGGGAACCGGCGCTACCGCCACACTCAGCACATGCGACGCATCGCCTACCTCCGCGACGGCTCACTGCGTCAGATCGTCTCCACCTGGTTGGACTCCGGTATCTCCGAGCGCCCGCATATCGTCTCGGAGTCGCCCCTGATGGCGACAGTTGGCGACGATGGATTGCGCCGGATCCACCCCACCCGAGAGATTGACCGCTACCTGGAGATCGGAACACCATGGGTCAAGGTCGCGGGCGTCTGGACGAAGGTCGGCTTCACTGGCGCGAGCCGCACGGGCAACGCGATCACCTGGAGTCGCCCCCAGGCTGATCTGTCCATCACCCACGGCGGGCACTTCGCCAAGCTGGCTATCGAGCTCAAGGGCGGCTATGTGCCGCAGGACAACCTCATCGCCTTCCCAGTGGGGATCAACGGCCTAACCCGCCAAGGCCTCTCAATCCTCCGTGACGGCGCGCTGGTAGCGTTGCTGCGCGAGCCTCACGTTGCGGATGCGAGTAACCCGCTGGACGTGCGGCCAATCGCCACACAGTTCACCAACCTCGCGGGCCAGCCATACCTGGTGCTCACGCTGCCAAGCCTGACGGGGATGGCCCGGCCAGTCGTCGATCCAACGGTGACGATCCAGCCTGACGCGACCGATGGGCAGGACACCCATATCAATAACCCGACAAGCGATGGCAATAACTATGGCGTGTACACCTACAACACGATGGGGTACTACGGCGGCAACCGGACACGTATCCTGATCAAGTTTAATCTGTCGACCGTGCCAGATACATTCGACACGGCGACGGTCTCTCTGTACCTGGAGGGCCAGAACGGGTCTGGTACAAATACCTACCGTTTCTTTCGCCAGAAGCGGGTCTGGCTGGAGGGTGATAAGGCCGGGACCGCGGACAGCCCGGCTAGCGGCGCGACCTGGAACCGTTATGACACCACGAACAACTGGCAAACCGTCGGGGCGTTCGGCGCCAATGACTGTGAACAAACCGACATTGGAAGCCTCGTCCTAGCTAACGCCTTGCCGCTGGGCTTCAAGAACTGGCTGCTGACGCCGACGACAAAGGCCGCTCTCGACCTCGGCAACGGCTGGCTGGCGAAGGCGGATGCCGATGGCAGCAACACCAAGAACTTCAGCTCGTCGGACAACGCTACGGCAGCCAACCGGCCTAAGCTGGTGGTCAACTATACGGTGCAATCAACCCGGAGTTTCGCGGTCGTCATCGCATGATGCTGCAGATCTACGATGACCAGAGGTTCATCGGTCACCAGATTGGTGGAATAAGGCGAGGTGTCCGAGCCTGGTATGCACGGTAGTCGGGGAACGTGGCGGAGAGGATGCGTTCCTCTTCGATAGTGCGCCAGCCCTGAAAGCCTAACCAGGCTAGCCAGAGTGCCAGGCTCGGCCAGGCGAGTATGGGCAGGAGCACACCGAATGCAGACACCATTTCGCCCAGATACAGAGGATGACGAACGAAACGATATGGACCGCGAATGACTAGGCCACGCACCTCGGGAAAGATGCCGAAACAGCGGCCAAGGGTCGCCAGCGAGTAGATTGACCAACTGAGTCCGACCAGGGTGATTACAGTGCTGAGAGCGAGGACATCGGGAGCCTGAAAGGTCGACGGGAACAGCCCAAGCCCAAGCGGGCCAAGTGTGCCGGTGAGAGCTATTGCCGAACCGAGCGGCTTAGCTCTTCTGCCCACCCGAGGGCGCCGCACCGCGAACAGGATGATGACTAGCAGGCTAAAAGCAAGTCCCGTGCCTCGTTGAGCGAGGTTAAGAAGATCGGCCGCGGCAGTCAGGCGCAAGGCGCTGGGGTAGAGGATGAGCAACCAGAGGAACGCCGGAAGCAGGTTGCCAGTAGCATGGCGCAGGCCAGCTAGCGAAATCATCACAAAGCACCTCCTCGCCGCCATCATACCACGTGCCTGCCTGGCTGGCTCAATGACATCAGTGAAGTATTGGTGACCATCGTGGCCTGATGGCAGCCGTGGCTGGCGGCCTGGATTACGGAGCGAATGGGGTGAGGTGGACAGCATGGACGAACTGAGGGCGACCCGGGGAGTGCACCGGGAGCCGTGCCAGGCACACTATAACCTGAGTGCCGAGGTAGCCGGCATGAAGGCGAACGTGGCGAACCTGACTGGCTGGCAGGAAACACAGAACGACAAGCTCGGCAAACTGGAGGCGCGCCTCAACTCGCTTGCTGAGCGAATCGAGGGTATCTTCCGCCAGATTCTGCTCGCCGTGGTGTTGGCACTCGCCTCGGCGTTGGTGGCGGCGGGCGGAACAATCGCAATGCTATTGAGCAAGGGACCGTAGGAGGGAATCATGGACCCCAATGAGCTAGCCGGCCTGGTGGGACTCGGCGGCGTGTTCGTCGTGGTGGGGCTGGTGGAGGTGCTGAAGCGAGTGCTCCGGCTCCCGGCACTGCTCGAGCCCCGGGTACTACCGCTCTTCGCCCTCGCCCTGGGAGTGCTCTGGAACGCGCTCCTACTCCGGCAGATCGGGGCAGGGGACACCCGGTGGGAGACCATCCTGGTCTACGGTCTGGCAGCGGGGCTGGGTAGCATGGGGCTGTGGAGCGGCACCAAGGCCCTGGCAGGTAAGTAGATGCTGGGTCTTGGGCTCCCAAACCGCCGCCTTGAGTCTGGCGAGCTTGCCCGGATAGCTATGCTCGGCTGCTCTGACTACGTGGTCTACGTCTCCTGGCTAGGGGACCTCGATTACTGGGTTGCGGTCGCCGATGAGCTGTTGGCCCTCCAGCCCGGGGCCAAGCTACACATCAGGATGGAGCGGCGTGGCGTCCTGGACGTCAGCACAGACGCCGCGCTCCTGGTAGGACTGGCCCGGGCATTCGGGCGTCGTGCGGCCACGCTTCGCATCCGCAACGAGGCCGACCAGGAATCGCCCGGCCTGAGCTACATCCTCTGGGCGGGCTACCTGGTGGAGTTGGGCCGGGCCATGCCGCCGGAGGTCCGCGAGCGGGTGGCGGTGCCGGCGATCGGTGCTCCCCTCGACGCTCGCTACCCAAGCTGGATCGAGGCGAGCGCTGCGGGGGCGAAGGCCGGCGAGTTCAGGATCATGGACGTCCACGCCTACGGCTCACCCTCGGAGATTGCCAGCACCCTCGCCACCGTCCGGAGACATTGGCAGGGGAGGCTCATCGTCACCGAGACGAACCCCGGAGCCGGCCGGGTGTTCACAGGGCAGGAGTGGGCGGCCAGTCTGCCGGCTGTGATGCAGGCGGCGAGGACGCACGGGGCCGAGGCCGTCTGCCTGTTTCTGTGGTACTGGCAGACGCCGGACACCACACTTCCCAGCCACCTGAACGTCCGCGACTACCCGGAGGTGTGCCAGGTCCTGAGCGATCTGGCGCGAAGGGAGCGAGAGGAAACTGTGAACGAGGTCAACCTGGGCGGCGTCACGGTCTATGATGTGCGCCACCTGTTCCCAGAGGTGCAGAATCGGCACTACGAGCGCCGGCCCCTCTCCGCCGTCAAGCGGCTGGTGGTGCATCACTCGGTCACTCGCCAGCCCCATTCGATCCTGGATGCCCTCGCCGTGCTCCGCTCCATCCAGGACTGGCACACGGGCACGACGCCCGGCGGCCACGACTGGCCGGCGATCGGGTACCAGCTAGCCCTCGACGGCGAGGGGCGGGTCTACTGGCTGCACGGCCTGGAGGTGGCGAGCTACCATGCCAGGCAGGCCAACGCCGATGGCGTAGGGCTGGTGATCCTCGGCACGTTCACGGCGGGGATCGTGCCGGCCCCTCATCTGCTCCGCCAGGTCGAGAGCGTCTGGGTCGGTCTGGAGGCGCACCTGGGACACAGCCTGGAGCTCTACGGCCACCGCGAGGTGCAGACCGACCCGACGAGCTGCCCCGGGGAGTGGTGGGCAGGGACAAAGCCAACGCTACGCCGGCCGTCGAAGGTGAATTGGCAGGAGGTCGTCTTCTACGCGAACTGGGCACTCCAGCGCGTGGCAGCCAGGGAAGATCCCCGGGACGGGACAGCGTTCGGCAGACACGTGCAGGCCGTTGGCAAAGACCCACAGCGGCTCTGGGAGTATGGCTGGCCGGTGCCCGGATAGCCTGTCTGCTCTCTCCTCTCCTCCCCTTCGCTCCGCTCAGGGCGGAGCCTGGTTCGGGTGGGTGCCCGTCACACTCACCCGGGCCAGCCTAATCTCAAACGAACTACCTACCACTTTCCTACCCTCTCCTAACCTAACCCCTTGACACTACTACTACTACGTAGTAGACTACCATCAGACAGTGAGAGCAGGCCAGCCGGGGCCGAAGCCCGGCAGGAGAGACAGAGAATGGCACGACTCAGCAGCATCAGAGGCATCCCGAGCGACTACCTGGGCAGCACCGGAGACCCGGAGCAGGACCGAGCCGACCACGAGTGCTACATCAGCGCAGTCGAGGAGTTGATCCGGTTGGGAGTGCAGGACGAGCGGGCCTGCGAGATTGCCTGGGCTGAGGGGGATTTCATCCCCCGGTGCCAGGCCATCCTCGACAACCCAGCGGCATTCGTCAGCTAGCCTCCTCCCTCCCCGGTGCGGCAGGACGTGCCACACCGGGGGCCGAAGCCGGAGCCTGACCGGCGACAACAGGCAGGAGAGAGAGGATGCCAACCTACCAGGCGTTCACAACCACCGGCAGCCACTGGCGGTTCCTCTGCGCCGGCGCGTGCCGGAATGAGGTGGACACCGAGGCGCGGCAGATCATCACCGGCGGCGACCACACCCGAGCGCAGGACATCTACGTCGGAACTGAGCTCCTGAACCTGATCGTGCTGCCGGCCAGCAGGGCACAGCGCAAGGCCGAGTTCCGGCACGCAGTGGATGCCGCAACGCTCGGAGTCTAACCCCCTCCCTCCCCCTGGCTCCACGCCGCGACTGCTCCCGACGAGCAGGCCAGGGGGCGATAGGTGGCAAGAGGAGAGTAGAGGTGTACGCAATCGTCGGACTCCCCGGCTCCCAGTACCACTCCTGGGGCCACTATTACCGGGGCAGCGAGGACAACCTGGCTCAGGAGTGGGCCGAGCGGACCCGCGACCAAATCCTGCGCGACAACCCCGTTGTCGGCTCGCTCCCGATTCAGCACGTCTCCGACCGCGAGGCCGAGGGACGACGCTGGCAGGACGGTCGGCGCATCTACTCCCGGGGTGACGGCGAGTCTGAAATCAGGGACTATCTGGACAACAGGGGCAGGCTCATTTACCACCCCTAGCTCACCCGCCCGGCTCTCTCGGGGGCCGGGCGCACACTAAGAGAAGGAGACAGAGAATGTACAGAGTGACTCTGACCTACGCTAGCGAGGAGATCGCCAGCAAGGCCGTCGACACGCTGGGCGAAGCCGAAGAGGTAGCCCAGATGGCCCGCTGGTTTGGGACCAACACGCCCGAGCATGCACCATGGGAGGTGTACATGCGTGGCGATGGCGGCACCATCATGCAGTGGGGTGATGGCTACCAGTCCAGCATCACGATCTGCCCGGCCTAACCCGCCGGGCACACACTGAGAAAGGAGAGAGAGATGGCTGGCAATCCCAATCTGCGCACCTGCCTGCGCTGTGGGCACACCTGGCTCTCGCTACTAGCTAGGCCGGTTGTCTGCCCCAAGTGCAAGTCATACCAGTGGGACAAGCCACGGCTAGTCAAGCAGACTGCTAGCACAGCCGTCGTCAAGGCCGTCGGGCTGGTGCGCTGACATGTCATACCGCAATGTCAAGGCTAGGGCATATCAGGCGGTACACCGTGCTCGCACAACGGGTGCCTTGATTCCTCGGCCGTGTAAGATGTGCGGGGACACTACGAAGGAGACGAGTGATGGTGACTGACCCAATCGACCCGAGGATTACTGCTCTCTTCGATGGCCTTGTGCACAACTGCCTGCGGAGCTACGGAGTCCGCGTCTCGGCAGATGCCAGGCGCGGCGAGCCTCTCATCATGCCAGATTGGGTGTTCGGTCAGCCGTTCGCGCTGGTCCACCCCGATGATGCCCTAACGGCGCTAGAGAGACTGGTCAGGCACCGGAGGGCAGAGGAGGAGAGAGATGGCTTGGGGCACTAAGCGCGGCAAGTTGACACCGCACCCGCCGGTTCTGCTGACAGACGAGGAGGGCCACGAGCTCGCGGAGGAGCTCGTCCGCCTCACCGTGGAGAACAACCGCCTCCGTGCCACCCTCGCGGTCTACGCCGACGAGGACAACTGGGAGGACTGCATTTGGAATGGCGAGCTAGGCGGCCCCGACGTGGCCCGCCGGGAGTTGGCGGGCAAGGAGGCGAGGGATGGTTGATTGGGGACACGAGATCCCAATGTCCCGAGACAGTCGGGAACTAACGGAGGACTACACTGAGTTAGCCCAGTTGCGTGACGAGAACCCATGCCTGGTGGCCGAGGTCTCGCGCCTCCGTGCCGCGCTCGCGGTCTACGCCGACGAGGGCAACTGGGAGGATTGCATCTGGAACGGCGAGTTAGACGGCCCCGATGTGGCCCGCCGGGCGCTGGCGGGGGAGGCTCCTGATGCCTGAC
>ERZ1292632.526-Hain-H43-01um-R2-526-length-41863-cov-6_pt1 | contig 41863 bp, 63 predicted proteins | sample MGYA00564407_ERZ1292632 | MGnify/ENA primary metagenome ERZ1292632 (study PRJEB36523, sample SAMEA6512637) | groundwater metagenome | collected 2019-01-08 | study: AquaDiva: Metagenomics assemblies of 32 groundwater samples | reverse complement strand
AAACCAAAGCCGCATATGGTTTTCTGCCAATAACAAACCAGCCTGCGTTGATTCCAATGATTTTAGAGATTTAGACTCAAATGATGGAGACAAAATAACTGGCCTGAGACGATTTGGGCCTACAGTTGTCGCTTTTAAAAATAATTCCATATGGAATGCATCAGGGTCAGACAGATATTCATTTGGTTTTGAAAGACGAGCCACTACGGTTGGTTCTATAAATAATGCTTCAATTGTGGAAATACCACTCAAAAATGTTTTAGCATTTATGTCTCCAGACGCTAAATTTTATTTTTATGATGGAGTAGACACACAACCCGCAGCCACTTCTATTGAACCAATTTTAAGTAGCCTAAATGCTGGCAGGCTTATGGGAATTGTGGGGTGTATAGTTCCGTCTTTAAATCAAGCTAGATGGCTTGTCTCTGATGGTAGTAGTAATTACGGTAATCTTATTATATGGTATGATTACATACTTGACAAGTGGGGTACTACTTCAGTGGCTTCCACTCCTGGAAACTATTGTACTAGTCTTCGTGATGTAGATTCTAAACTAAAATTTTACTTGGGCGGTATTGCTGATGTTGGGGCCGGGATTGACGGAGGCTATGTATGGCTGGGTGATTCTGGGGGTAGTGATGATGGAACCAACATTTCTGTAGAAGTTGTGGATAAAGGGCATCCCCACCAAGACCCGTCTCCCGAAGACATTAAAATGTTCTCACACTTATTTGTATGGTTTAAGCCCAACCCCTTAGTTACATTGAATATTTTTGCTTATATTGATGATCCCACAGGAACACCTATTTCTTTGGGTTCTTTTCCGTGCACAAACACATCTGGTCAGCAACATGTACATTTTAATTTAATTGGCCGTAGATTTTATGTTCGCATAACCGAGTCCTCAACCACTCAAGGTAATGTTTTAAGGGGTTGGAAAGTATATTACAAGAATGTAGGAAGACACAATGCACCCTAAGACATTTGTACTAAAAAAACCACTGGAAGACTATTCATATGCTCTGGAATTATTTTTGGCAGATGTGGCTAAAAATGGATTAAGAATTAATGAGGGTCAATATGTTGGTACTGGAGTCTCAAATCAAAAAGTATTGACATCATTTTCACCCCGACTAATTATTATTTCCCCCAAAATCAGTACTACTACTACTGATGCAACAATTGCTGGAAATATGATTTTTTCTCTCCAAACCAACACGGGAATATCGTGGGTTCCTGGAGTAGGTTTTAAGAAAGACTGTGTTCTATCTTTTCAAAATAATGGGTTTACTATCGGTAACAATTCAGTAATTAATACTGCTAATACAATGTATTTATATGTTATTTTAGGGTAATGAGGCATATATGGGTTTATTAAATAAAGCAGGTGGTTGGCTTGGTAAGGGTGTGGGTGGTGCTATTGGTAGTATTTTTAATCCCGGTGCTAAGACTGCCCAAAATGAATATACAACCGGCATGGCTTATGGTCAAAAAAGACTTAAAGCCGGAACTGAAAAAGCTCGGTCTCAATTAAATTTGGGTTATGGTAAAGCCGCTGATGAAGCTAGGACTGGTTTTCAAACAGCAAGAGAAGACTTAGGCACCGGTTATGATTCAGCAAGAAGCCAGCTTGAGCAGGGTGGAAGTGAAGCACTTGATACAGCCCGCTCAGGGTTTGGAGAAGCCAAGGGGTTTTACAATACCCCAGAAATGGCATCATCCAGGGCTGAACTTTATCAAAGAATTTTAGGCAAGGGCGGTTTGAGTGAAGACACAACAAATAAAATAGAGGGTAAAGTTCGTGAAGAATATGGTACAGGGTTACGTGGGACAGAACAGTCCTTGCAATCTTATTATGGTGATTCTGGAGCTACAGGATTGGCCGGAGAAAATCTAGCCAGGGCAGCCTCGTCTTTGGGCGCCAATAGAGCCAATGCAGTCCGTGACATTGAGACCCAAAACGAATTACTAAAGAGACAAGAACAGACAGGAGCTATTTCTTCATTACAACAGGAAACCTATCAGCGTGCTGGGTTGTCTTCACAAGAAGCTGAATATGTTTCTGGATTGGAAGCAAAATTGGCTGAGGGTGGTGCTAATCTTACAGCCCAAGAAACTAATGCTCTATCACAACTAGCGGCCCAAGAAGGCATAACACTGGCTGATTTATCAGCTAGACTAGCCACAGGACAAGCCGGATTGACTAGTGAAGAAGCCGCAGCCCTAGCAGATATGATTTCCGGTACGGCAGCTAATCAGGCTTCTATGGGCAGTAAAGGGTTGGTTGGAAGCATACTTTCTTAAGGAAAATAATATGTTTGATGCAACAGTTGAACAAGACAAACAAGGCGCTTCTACGGGAGCGTCTGTGGCTGGTGGTGCCGCCTCTGGTGGATGGTGGGGGGCTTTAGCAGGGCTTATTTCTTCTTTACTTGGTAGGGCAGGAAAGCCAGCCCCCATGAAATCAATTTCAAGAGGCAAGATAAGCGCACCCACAGTTCAGCAGGAAAATCTTGTGAGCGGGTTTGGTGGAGCTATAAGCAGCGCCCTATCTGGTTTAGGGAAATCTAATAAACCTACAAGTGCTCCACGGCCTAAAGGGGAGTGGGTATAACATATGGGCAGAATAAATGTTCCACCTATACAAACACAGCAAAACACAGCAGGAGCCCATTTGCTGGGGCTTTTACTGAGTCATTATCTGGATAAGAAAAATCGTCAACCCTCTCCAGAGGAACAACTTCAGGGCTTAGAGGAATTTGTGAGGGGAAAGCAGGAGGCCGAGAATCAACAACTAATTAATGCAGAAACTATTCCTCAAGGCAAACAACCTGCAAATACTTTAGAGCCTATATTGGGTCCTATTGATAGACCTAAACAAGAAGAGGTCCAACCTCTTGAACCCATACAGCAACAGAAAGACCTTAATCAGGTTGCTGAAAAGCCACGGATGCCATCTTTAGAAGGTGTATTGCGTCCTGAATATAATTTATTGGCTTCAACAGAACCGACAAATCAGCCGCCCGTGAATCAGCAAAAAATTGTACCGAAACAAGAGGCTCCACTATATCCACGGAAGCAAACTACAGCCGTGTATAATGCATTGGCCTTAGGTGCTACTGGGGCTAAGCCGGGCTCTCAAAGATTAATTGTTGATGAGAATGGTGAATATAGATTTGTACCAGTAGCAGAGGGAGCAACGGGTTTTTCACAAAAAAGCAGAAGAGTAGCCAAGATGGAAGTTCAACGTGACGATGATGGAAATGAAAAAGTAATGATTATGTGGTATGACCCGACTAATCCAGCACTACCACCAATTGCTGGTGGAGAGGTTCGTGATCCGTTACAGGTGGCAAAAATACGGGCCGAATCATTTGCCAAAACAAGAGTTCAAGTTGTGTATGATGCTAATAATGATTATGCGCCACGTATTAGAACTATTGAACAAATAGTAAAAGAACCCAACCGTTGGCTTCCATATATGGCAACCCAGAAAGCCCTAGATAAAACAGCACTATTGAATGACATGGATAGAACTATCCAAAATGTCAAAACCTCACTAGCAAAGCTTCAACCATTTAATAACATTACGGCGGGTCAGTTTGCAGAAATGGTGCGACGGAATGAGCCGAAAGAAGTCGTTGGCCCCTGGGTTCAATTTAATATTGGAAGAACACTAACTACAGATCAAGCCAGCTATCTTATTGATCTATTACAGTTACGTGAAAATTCTTTGGCTTTACGTTCTGTTCTAAATGCTGGCCCTGGTTCAGATCAACTAAGAGATGCTATTTTACAGACATTACCAAACTCACAGTCACCCAACAAAGAATATGCCCTTATGCAATTAGTAAAATATGAAGAGACACTGCAAAGCTTAGGTCAGGGTGTGCCTCCTGTGAAACTAGTAAAACCAGGGAAAGTATTTATTGGACAACCTCGTCCTGGTGGGGTAACTGGTGGGGCTGTTTCTGGTAACGGTAAAGGTATGACATTTAATCCTAAGACAGGACAATTTGAATAATGCCTCAATCTATATATATTAAAGATTATAATACCACTGTTACTATACCAGACGGCTCCAATATGGAACAGGTTCGGGCAGCTTTGGCAAAGCAGTTTCCACCCAAAGACTTAAATTCTCAACCTGATTTTGGCCAACAAATGGGTCGGAAAATTACAGGTATGGGTGCTCCTGGTGTAGTACAAAATCCTCCTGCCGAGTGGCGGCAAACTGGAGCTAAAATAGCCAATACTTTGCCGGCATTAGGTAGGGCTACGGGTTCAGCAGCAGGAATTGCTGGACTATTTGATCCTACTACTGGGGGACCACTTATAGCAGGACTTAAAGTCCCCCTAGCGGGGGCTGCTGGAGAAATTGCAGGAACCGGGCTTCAGCATTTATTGACCAAAGTGGTTTTACCTGAGTCTGGAAGTGGTGTAGCTACACCAAATGAACTTGCCCAGGCTGGCATTTCAGGAGCCATTGGTAGTATGTTAGACGCTATGCTCATGCGTTTTGGAGTTAATCTGAGTGGCATCCGACCCTTAGAGTCAATGGAGCCTTTAATAAATCCTGAAACCGCATTATCTGCCAAGATACGTGATTGGGCTACTAAAAATGCATTGAAACCTTCCTTGAAAAATTATGACGAGGCAATGAATGTTGTTAAAAATGTAGGCAAACAGAAATTAGATATTGCTGGTGCAACAGCCCCAGGACAAGTACAAAATAAAATTAGAAATTTGAGCGGATCAGTTGATGAGATTATAGCAGAATCTGGGGCACCGAAACCATTGCCGTCAGGATTCGTAGGACCCCCTTCACCAGGGACTACCATTAATAAGAATAAAGCCTTAGAGCCTTTTTATCAACTAAAAAATAGATTTGCTGGTGGAGACATGCCGGAGTATCTTCAAAAGGTGAATGATTATATTAAAAACTTTAATCAACTCCACCCAGAGAATGAATTAACCCCCGCAGCAGCACAGGAGCTTAAACAATTTATTTATCAAACAATTGATAAACCTGGAATGTGGGAAGGATTTACTTATAATCCATCATCAGAAGCCAGGAAGACATTAAGTTCTAGTTTGGCTTCAAAGCTGGAAGAAGCCGCAGGACCAAAAGGAAAGAAATTACATCAATTAAATCAGGAACTTGGTGATTTAATTGAAATGCGTCCGTATGTTCAAGAGGGCGCAGAAAAAGCACAAGAGGCAGGATTATATAAAAGCCTCACCAATCGTGCTTTACAAAAACTATCTCATATGGCAGAAAGAAGCAATGCGGCATTAAGGAAAAGACCAAGTATTCCATCAGAAGAAACAACAAGATACGTGGGTTCACCATATCCTCAACTAGAAGAAATGATGAAAATGGAATTCAATCCTCCGTCAATGTCGGGTGGTGCTTTGCAAAGTCCTGAAACACTTATAAAAAACCAGGGGTTGGAATTTATTGGTACTACTCCCGAACTTAAACTACCCAAAGCAATGCAGGGAAAAGGCGGGATGTATTGGTTCAACGACCCCAAAACGGGATCAACCTTGGCAATGTTTGAGACAGAAATCACACCAGAAGGTCTTAGCCAACATGTGACACAATCTCAGAAAGGTAATTGGTCTAAATAATGTCGGCACCTAATACTGTTGATTTTGCACAATGGTTATGGGGATTACTTATTGTACCCATTATAACTTTATTTACTGTAAAGGCAGACAAGTCTGATATTACGGGTGTTCAGAATGATTTGAAGCACATTACAGAACGGGTAGATAAGATTTATGAATATTTAATTGATAAGACTTGTGAGAAAAAAGATGAGAATTAATTTTGATAAGTCTGCCAAGTTTGTTCTAAAACAAGAAGTCGAACCAGGACATGAAGAGGACGGGAGCTTACACACTGACCCCAAAGACCCAGGCGGGACTACTCGTTTTGGGATTTCTCAGCGTGCGTACCCCTCAATTGATTTAACTAAAATTAACAAAGAACAAGCCCTAAAGATTTATTTAGAAAGGTGGGTGGCTAATGGGTGTGATGATCTCACTTGGCCGCTTGATATAATACATTTTGATACAGATTTTAATATGGGCTCTAAGGCAGCTAAATCTTTATTAGATAAATTTGGTCAGGATTCTGGTACTTATCTTATGGGACGGTTGGCAGTATATTGGAATATCTATAAAAGGCGTAAGAATGCCCAGCATCTTTCAGACTGGCTTAAACGGATAATTAATTTATACTTCTTTATTTTGGAGCAATAATATGGGTGGATTATTTTCTTTTATTGGCAATTTAGCTCTTTCTTTGTTTGGAGGTAAAAACTCTCAGCCGACAAGCGGACAAAGTTTGGCTGGAACTCTAATAGATAAGATATTACCTGAAACAGAGAAGGAAAAACAGGCTGCTATAATTGCTGAAATGGATGCTGAAATTCGTGTCCAGGAAGAAGACATTAAAGATGTAGAGTCGGCCAGAAATTATAATGCACCCGATATGCCTGTGGTCCAATATCAACCTGGTATGGGTATTATACCCTTCTTTTTATTGTGGCTACTTGACTTGATTAATCATGTGGTTGACACTATTAATCACATTATACGCCCAGGCTTCTTTATTTATTTAATTGGGGGTTTTTCTAATAAGTGGAAACTTCCAGACCCTAAAACAATAGACCCTCAGTTGTGGACAATATTTTTAGTAGTAGTAACATTCTATTTTGGGGCCAGAACTTTAGTCAAAGATTTACCTACCGCCATTAATGCCATTAGGAATTTAAGAAAATAAAGATAAGTATTATGCCTAATATTATTAGTATTAGGTAGGTGGGGTTAATATAAAATAAAATAAATATTCCGCGAATTAAAAGCAAAACTTATTTATCAACTTTCTTATCTATAGAATATATTACCCCAGACAGGGAATCAAGAACTATTGTCAGTTGGTTGCGAACTTGTCCTAGAATAATATCTAAGTCTTCACCATGAATTCTATCATGGTGGTGATCATCTATAAGTTTAATCAAAACATCCCTGGCAGAAGAAATCCTTTGCCGAGCCATTTTTATCAACATTAATAAATATCTCCATTTTCTCGGATTTTCGTGTCTTCATATGCTGCAACTGCTCTGCGATAGAATTCCAACTTGGCTGCTTCAAGAGCACCTATTGCTGCATTATATCTAGCATAACTTTCCCCAACTGAAACATACTCTTTTACAATACTTGTCAAAATATAATTTAGCTCTCCAACAGATGTAGCCTCGTCTATTCTATTCAGAATGCGGTCAAGTGCTTCTCCTAAATCTAGTTTAAGCTCCGCGTCTATATACGGCATTTTATTATATTAAACCCCCATGTTAGTGTGTCGGAAATGGTCTTTTTAGGGCATACAAGGGTGCTGGATAGGGTATCCCCTGCCTGCCATCAGTAAACAGGCTGAAATTGGTCTTGGTGCGTTTTGGTTGTTTACGATATTCTAATTCGGAACTTCTTGGTATACCCATGATAGTGTTCGCATCTTTAACTGCCCTTTTGTATTGATTTCCCCAATATTTACCATATCCATGTTCCAGAGCCCATCTAGTTAATTTTATCTGGTGTTTATCGTTTTTCCACGATAAGTCCTTAAATCCTGCCATCTTACACAGATAAATAAAGGTTCTGTGTTGATATTGGTACCTTCCATATACGGGATATTTTAAGTCAAGATCACCCCACACATGAGTTCTGTGTGAAGACTCGTAAAATGAGAGCCTATCCATAATTACATCTAGTCTCTGCTCTTGCATTAGTGCTATTTGTAATTTTGCATTTTCTGCCTTTAAGTAATTATTGGCAGATATGGCTGCTACATTAGAGAGTGCTAAGAGCAAAACCAGACATAGCATAACAGCCATAAACAATGGCCAGCGTATAGTTACCACGGATTACCTCCATAATTGTTGCTCCAGTATATAAAATACCAGTCACAAATATAAAATAATTAATTTTCATGGCGTTCTCCTAGATAATATAGAAGTTCGGCCCTTGAGTTAACTATTGTCACAAGCGGGTGATTCCAATAAATACTGGGCCGATTAGGCTTCCCTAGAATATAAATTGGAATACCACACCCTATTGCAATGCCTATTTCTGTGGCTGTTCCTAGTCTCCCAGGCCAAACAACAACAACAGCCTCGGCCAGTACAACCCCTCTAGCATCTGCCAGAGCCTTTTCTGTAGATGCACCAGGAACACTCAAGTCTTCAGGCTGAGTCCAGTCAAATGTAATTGAGTGACCAACAGTCACTAGAAGTCGTTGGACATCTTGTGCAACTTTTCTATTTAAATAAGAACTTGCTACGAATAGTCTCACTATTTAATCTCTCTTTCACATACTCCATACCATTCAAATTAAAAAGTATGGCAGCAAAATGATCTTCGTCAATATCCCCACGGAGATATTGAATTGTGTGTCTAATAAAACTCTCACGAAATCTATCATATTCTTCTTGGGTCTTGGCCCCCATCCAATTTCTTTTGGAGTATTTTCTTGCTCCTTCTGTCAGGTGTTTAGCCAACCGTTCAAATAAGGGGCCATCTAGGGCCAAAGAATAATCTATTTTATCGTCTGTAACATCCCTAACCATTCCTGTCATTTTAAGTCGTTTGCCAGAGTCCTTAATCATTTGTTTTATTTACTCCTGGTGCAGCATCAGTAGACACATATGATTCCAAATAAGCCTCCCTAATGGCTTCTTTTAAGAGATTAGACGGTGTATCGTGGGTGCCTGGTTTTGCAAATAACCAATGTAAAATCTCTCTTATCATACTTAAGACAAATTCTTGATTTGATGCCACGCCTGGACAATAACCAGCAGCCACTTCAACCACCCTTATGGCCTCTTTAAAAGCTTCCCCAGAAGGATGTTGTGATATATCTTCCGAAATAAACTCATTCTCTTCCAAATTATAATCTTCAATTTTTCTCATATTATTGACTCCCAAACCCGTCAATTCCGCGTTAGCGCCGCGTTAAATTAACTGCGCTACTTTTCGTTCTAATTCTTCTACTCGCGCTTCAAGAGAAGTCGGGATAAAATAATCTCGAAGCGTTGATAACCGCAAAATATGATGAATCATATCAATGTCAAGTATGGGTCTCCCGTTTACCGTTATTGCTCTCAAATCCTCTATAGCTCGGTCCTTGGTTGTCATTGTTAGACATTTCCTCCTGTTGCGATAAGATGCCTTTTCCCTGTTTCTTCTTCAACGATGAACTCAAACACATCTCCATAATTAGCCCCTGCCTTAAATGCGGCTATCTGTACGACACATTCGTAGGGCCAATTATTTGGAACGATTAATTCGTGCTCTTTCCCTTGCCACTCATATTTTATCGGGATCATGTTTCGATCCTCCTTATTCTAACCGTGGCGCTGGAGCACCACGTTATACACTATATACTTTTACTACCATTTCTCATAAATTCTATAAGTTTATTGTAGACTGATTCTAAATCAGCAACATCCCGTAAACAGTGGTCAAATATATACACTAAGCTGGCTTCGTCTCCTTGTAGGGCTTTAATCCAATATTTACTTTCAATTCTAGTTTTCTTTGTCTTTCCTAGGATAACCCTACCAACATTCTCTAGACGATTACTAGACAGTCTTAATTTCATTTTAGCTGCATAGTACATATCTTTGTGTTGGATAGAACCAAACGGAGGAAAAGGCACTCCAAGACTAAGAGCCCTAGTCCGAATAAATGGAATATCAAATTTTGTACCATAGTACGTTACAAGTAAATCAAATTGCTTCATATCTTCAATGAGTTGTTTAACTACATTTTTATCAAGAGAAGTAGTTAAATCTTCCTTGGTAATTACTTTACCCAAGAAAGACCGAGACTTATATTGTTTAATGGCATAGCAAAGAATAATCCCAAAATCTGCCGATAGATTGCTGGCCTCAATATCTAAAAACCCTATTCTAAGGGGGTGTTTTTCCTGTCTTACATAACAGCCATAATGCTCCAGAAACCTGTGCCCATGTTCACACCTGCCATTATAAAGTTTAACTATTTCGTCTTTCTTTAAATGTGCTAAATTAACTTTTGCCATTATTTGGCCTCCAAATTACTATTATTGAGGCAAAATTTGGTGTATTATTTTTAGGCCCATTAAATTTTACTCGACCTCTAATAAACCTAATTTCTGCCTTACCATACTAAAATACTGGAATGCCGCCTCCACCTACCATGATGGGCTTCTTTAAGTTAGCCCGTTATCCCACTCTATTTCCGGCTTCCCTCTCGCACCGCTCTCCCGCGCCAGTATTTTATTTCTTGGTTTTTTTGGTTGGAAATGAAACACCAAAAGTTCCAACACGAACTAAGGAATATTCTCCTACTTTTGTTTTACCTAGAATAATATCATCTGTGGACATGCTTGATACATCCTTTTGTACATAAAGACCACCATATCGAGTGTTATAAACTATAGCCCTCTTTGGTAAAGTCAGTTTCGTCTTTTTCTTTATCATATCGCTTATCCCCCTCTTTATTCATCCCATACTATATTTTTAAATGCCAAAGACAAAACTACACTAATTTCTGTTGGAGCTAGATCATTAAAAATTTCTAACTCCCATTTCGCTATGTTTTTCTCCTTGGATTTTGGATTCATAATGTGCAAAATCTCATGTATTATAGTACAAATCGTAGTTGCCAAATTCCCATTATAAGGGTTAATAATAATGTATCTCGAAGGCTCTCCTGCATGAAAAGCAACCTCACCATAATGGTCATTACCTTCAGCCAATCTTTTACGAGACAAAACCAAAACATACTTTTGAAATTCTCCTGATCCTATAAATTTTAAAAACCTATTCTTTCTTCTTTTCACCCTCATTGGTGTCGGTTCTGGCTGAATTTCTATTTCCTCTAATAATTTCATTTCTTAGCCCTAATGCTTTTTTCCTTTTTAAATATTTGGCAGCCCTTTCAAATAATTTCGGATTGCGAAACCTACCTATTAGGCGTCTATTACAATTAGGACAAAGTAAACCTCTAATACGTCCTGTGTGGTGATCGTGGTCTACGTTAAGGTGATTCTTTTTAGGCGGCTTGCCACATAGGGCACAGACTTTGTTTTGGGCTTTAAACATTAGCTCATAATCTTTTTCCATTATTCCATATTTCTTAAATAAATATTTGTCCCTTTTACTCATATGACCTGCTGAATAAATTGGTAGCAGGGGTCGGATTTGAACCGACGACCTTCGGGGTATGAGCCCGGTGAGCTACCAGACTGCTCCACCCTGCCATGTCGGGTTAACTATTATTACTTTCGCCTATGAGCATTTTTATATTCTAATTGCTCTTTCAGAGACGAACTACATAGACATATTTCTGTGAATGGACACCTAATTTTAATATAGTATTCTTGCTTCTCTTTGTCCCGTTCAATACTTCCAAATTTCCATTCAGGACATTCTGGCAGAGATGAGACATCGCCTGTTTTGTAAGCCTCGGTCATGTCTTTAACTAGGCCAGTCATTTCCTCTTTAATTTCTGTAATGTCTTCGTCGGAGAATAACACAATCCAACTGCGAATTTCAACGGTAGACGAGGTAGACCCATCCCACTTCCTGCCTGATGTTGGATATATGACAGATATGCGAACTGACTTGACAGCGAAAATAAAGGCATAATAAGCGGCTTGTTTGATGTAGTGTTCTTCTGGTGTCTCTGGGATTGTCCACTTACGGCTGGTTTTAAATTCAATTAGGGTTCCTCCATCAAAAAAATCTGCTGAGGCAAGCACGTCTATGGCTTCTGCTTTTACTTCTGAATTTTGCTTTCCAAGCAATTCTTGAATGAAATTGTGATAGGCTTCACCAGTTAGAAAAAATCCTATTTCATCATTAGTTGGCTGGTGTGGCTGCCTTCTGTTTAAGACCGCATATCTAGGGAAAAGTAAATCTGAAACATGCCATTTACCTTGTCTAGGTAGACGACTTCGATAATTAGAGACTATTTTATCTCTTAGAAAGTCTGAAAATTTCTCATCAAGTTCTAGTTTCATATAATAAATTTACACCTTTGTAAATCATAATCAGGGTGTTAAGCCAATTAGGTTGCCCAACACCCTGGCGGTTATCTGCCGATAATCCGCTTTCTCTGCTATGGCTACAGAGTAATGATTTGTAGTAAAAGGGATAGCCATAAGCCTTTTACTCTTTGTCATCTACTAGTGAAAACCAGGATAATCAGTACTGGTGTGGGCCGTTACGGTGTCCTTTGAACCCACCAGCCAAGTCTCCCTCTCGGCTATTATCCTAGTCTTTAGCAATAAACCACAACATCAATCTTTGATTTTTCTTACTTACTGAAACACCAAGAGTATCACCCTCTCTAACATCCCCTAGCTTTTTTATAATATCACTCCCAGATTTAATAAACACGGTATCTGCCTTGCCTGATTTGCTAGGAAACAACTGTGTTATTAGTATAAAAGTACCGTCATTACTTGGTCTTCCTTCTCCTTGGGAAGGTGTTTCAGAAGTCCTTTCTTGTCTATTTATCTGGGACTCCGTTGTAAGAGGTGGTGTGCGAGGTACATCCACTCCCCCTCTATCTACCCTGTAATCTCTGCGTGGTTTTGAATAATCAATGGCCATTCTTTTTCTCCTTATCTTCAAATCACCATAATTATAGCACATATTTTGGCGTTTGTCAAGATTTAATTTAAAGCATCTATAATGTCACCTTCGTATGGTATTAGTGAAAGTACTTGAAAAACAAAGGTATTATCCTCAAGTTGAGCCAAATAGGCTTCTAGTTTACTGGAAGCATCAAAAAAGAAATCTGATTTTATTAAAACAGAAAAAGCTGATGAGTCAGGTCTTGGATTTCCAAACACTTGAGCAGAGAGAGTCCTAATATAACTATTATTCTCCCCCATTGTGTCTGCGGAATTTACAGAAGAATTTCCAGGAAATGTTGCAGAATATGGTGCTGGTATTACAGCACCCCGCTCCGACACAGATTCTCTATTAAATCTTGTTTTCATAATTTTTGCTATATACATGTGCTCTCCTATTCCCACACCTCTAATATTTTTACTTTAGCGGTAATTGGGACTTTTAGTTTAACTCCAAAAATTTCATTAATTAAACTGTTCAATTTATTAGACACATCAGTAATTATTTTATACGCCTCCTCAACAACTTCTAATTTAGAATCCAAGGTAAATGAGTCGTGAGATTCATTAATTAATAGGGGACACACTTCTTTTGGAAATCTTGAAGATAATATATCCATTGATTCCATTAAATATATTTTAAGAACATCATGGCCACTACTTTGAATTATCCAATTTATGGCTTCTCTTTCAATTTCTGGTGTGATTTTGCCAGGAAAATATCTACTGCGACCAAAAAGATTAAATACCACACCAGTAGCTCTAAGTTGATATATTACTTCTCTTTTCCAAAAGTTTACTTTGGGATAAAGATTTTTTAATCTTTCAAAAATAATACGAGCTTCAGATTCTGGTAATCCCGTCAGGTTTATAAATTTCCATATTCCACACTCATAGACTCCGGCATAATTTGCCGTCTTCCCAAGTTTTCGCTCCACCTCACTCGTTGCATCTCTTTTAAAGATTTCTCTATATGCAGATTTATGAATGTCCTCATCTTTATTAAATATTTGAATAAGTTTGTTCTCTCCCGAAGCATGTGCGATGAGACGGTACTCCAGGGAAGATAAGTCGCTATATAGTAATTTCCCCCTATCTCCATATCTAGACATGTAATTGCTTCGTACTCTAGGGTCGGTGTTTTGGAGATTCGGTCTACTCGACGCACTCCTTCCAGTTTCAGCACCATGAACAGAAACAGTAGAATGTACGAGGGATTTTTCATCAATATATTTTTGAAGACCATTTATACTAGTACCTCCTAGTTTTGCTAAATCTCTTACTTCTAATAAGTCTCTGAAAACCGGATGCTCTAATTTGTGTTCATTTAGTGTCTCTTCCTTAGTATCAGGCAGTTGTATACCCAACTTATTAAACCATATTTTTAGTTGGGCCGGACTACGAAAGTTAAAGTCTGAACCAAGTCCGTAGCATGAGCGAATGTTTGATTCGATCTCTAATAACTTTTCTGTAGTCCGTCTGCCCAAATCATTAAGACTATTGGTATCTACACACATACCATTCATAGTCATTTGTAATATATAACTCATATAGTCCATCTCTAGCAAAAATGGATTATATTTTTTTGTTTGTTGTAAATAAAGCTGCTCAGTCGCATACAAATCATATGCATTATATGCAGAAAGTTTATTAAAATCAACTGTGCATAAGTCTCTTTGTTCTGCAAGTTGTGTGTGAAACCAAGCCTGCCATGCAGGTAGAGGCAAATACCTTCTAGCTAAATCTTTGAGACCGTATGACCACTCATTGGGAAAGAGATTTTTTCTATAAATTAGAGTATCATGTGTACGTGCCTTAGAAAGGCGTATACCTTGAAAAGAAAGGTGCACCAAATCGAAAAGAAGATTATGACCAACAACATTACGAACATTGTTTTTAAGAAAAGTTTTATACTCATCTGTTATTTCCTCCGGCCTTAATATATAGGCTGGTTTGCCTATTGGCATAATTCCTACAAGAAGTAATTTACTATCATACCAAGGATATGATGCTTTTGTAGTCTCAACATCAATTATAACCGTTTCAACATCTTTCGGTAAAATACCTGTAATATATTTGGGTTTTTGATATGGTCTAAGTGCCGCCCTAATTGACGTTTCAATCTCTGTAAGAATTCTATCATCATGTTCATACAAAAAATAGGCAGGATGGTAAGTAAAAACCACAGTGCGTCTATATAAATAGCGAGCTTCACCAGCCAGCGAGGTTTCACCATGTTTGCCTCCTACTATTAATTGTGCAGCATAGGCCCCCAAAGCAACTACAGGTAGGGTGGGATATTGATTAAGTAGCGGTAATAAATACCCCTCGCGTGTTCTATTAATTACATCTGTCGTAGGTTTTTCCAGGGAAAAACAATTGGATGCATTGATAATTATTGGATGAATATTTAAGGATTTAATAATTTTTCTAAGGACTTGCCCACTTGCACCTACAAAAGGTCTACCATTCGGAAACTCAGTGGTCCTGTACTGAATTTCGTCCTTGCTTGGAGCCTCTCCAATGAGTATAATATCAGGATTATCTGGTACTTCTGGTGGAACAAACCGAGATTTCTCGTGAATTGAAAAACAAAATGGACAGGAGCCATCCGATTGTATTTTACTTTTATACTTGGTCATTATGTTTTAGGTGGTCTGGTTCTAACCAGAACTGATATACGCAACAACACGTATCACTTGCTCCTAAATTAGCACTCACTGGCCCTTTTTGAGCGTTACACGGGTGTCTACAATCACTTTTCCAACAGTGTGGGTGGTTACACTTGGAACAAATAAGTTCTTTCTCCTGTTCCATAATTTCTACCCTTACGGTGAAATTTAATTACTCATTAAGGTCTTCTTCAATCTTCTTTATACCCTCTATGGTATTTTCGAGGATACCGTCTTCTCCATTCGTGATTTTGCCAGGAAGTTTCACTGTATCCACGACAATCCGCAGTGGTATTTCAACAACATCCGTCAGCACCTTAAAAAGCCTCATGTACTTTTCCTCCCTCTTTTATAAACCAAGTTCTTCCTTGAGTTCACTTAATTCAAAATCTACAGGTTCTTTGTTTTCTGGAAATGTATGAATAGAGACGTTACATAATTTTTGTAAATAAGAATAAATTCTGATAGAAGATATTAGTCCAATAGTATCTCCATCTAAAGCAAGTATGACTTTCTTTCCCTTTAGCATCTCGTCCAAACTGACATCATAATAATTGCCGAGAAGAGCAATAGACGAGGCCAACTGGCTAGTATATGCGGCATCTGCTACCCCCTCACAAATAACTATAGGTTCAGACAACCCATCATCCGATATCCAGGGTGATCTTTTTACATTTTTTGGATAAATATACTTGAGTCCTTCGCCTGAAGAAAGTTTCCTTGCTGAGTAGAATATGGAGTTCCCCTGCCTCGTAACCGGGAAAATCAAGTATTCCAGGGAATTTATCACTGAAATGTACCATGCATACTTTTCTACTATCTTGTATGGTATCCTCTTCCATAAAGAAACATCCTTCCATAATGGCTCAGTAATGTTAAATATTGCTGGGGGCATGATTAGTTTTTCAGTAAAAGATTCTACAAATTCTAATTCTGAAATAACTTGTTTACACAGAAAACAAAATCTTTGAAAATTTCCTGTTGGAATATTGTAATTATGAGTGCAGGACACTGGGTTTACTACCTTCCATTTTGTCGTTGGAATCTTAACTGCTGTGGAACTCGGTATTTATCACCGTAGCCCACTCACAGTTTGTAATTCCAGTGATAGCCGTATCATGGCAGTCTCCATAGTTCGCACACCATACCGGCGTGTTTTCGTCTATCTTGTACTCGCCGCCCTTGTACCCGGTGAAGGTTTTTCCGACTGCGCCTACGGCGCGGGCGGCTCAGCCCCGCATTTTCATTATTCTGTTCCATACTATGCCTCCTCAATTTGCATTGTATCCCAGTCACACAGTAAGACCTTAGTAGACTCTACCATTCGCCTGCGTCCCCTGGCTTTTACTCTTGATATTGTATATTGATTATCAACTACCATATCAACCATAAAGATTAGATCAGGTTCTGCGGCCTTACCTACTTTGGCACGATAAAAACGGGCCATTCCGCGTTGATCTGGATTAGGAAAATTTTGCTGAGTAGCAGTGATGATAATAGTATTAGTTCTTTTAGCGAGCAATTTAAGTTCAGCCATGACTTCTGAAACAGCCTCCCAGTCGGCCTTACCGTGCTCACCCTTCATTAAGTCTACATGGTCTACAACAATAATTTCCGGCTCAAATCCTTGTTGAATGGCAATTTGATAGGTCGCTTCAAGCTCTAAGATACCAAACCTTTTATCTTGCATATCTGCAAAGATAAGGTTTTCCTCAAGCAGTTTTAGGTCCCCCACAGCCAGCGAATAATAATACTTGATATCGGCTAATAAATCTTCACCGTTTACATGTAAAACACGATAGTCTGCAAGAATATATTGTGCTGCATCCCATACTAAAAAATGTGTTTTTCCACCGTGAGGTGTCGCTCCTATAAGTTTAAGCTCTTGCGGTCTCAATCCGCCGCCGTGCCACTCTTGGTACCACTGCGGGCCAACTGTGATAAAATTATCTCTAAATTCTGGAACATCATTATAGTGAGTAGTGACTGGTATAGCACTACCTGATAATGATTTTTTAAGTAAATCAATAGATTTTTCAATAGCTTTAATATTAGGATTATTAAAATTTTTACCAAGAAGCATAATAGCTTCAGCTATTTTATCCTTGTTTATTTCATTAGGCATAGATGAATTATATCATAAAATTTATAAATTGTCAAGGTTTTATTTCCAGGATTCAACAAACAAACTTCCATTACAATACATCTGGGTGCTTCTCTTGCCGCTTACGGTGGGTAAAAAATACAAACCACCAACCCTCTCATTGGCAGAAAGTGTTATTTTTGATTTGTAGTCTGTCTCTTTGTATAACCAAAGACCATATTGATGAATTCTTTTTATTAAATTTCCACGAGTAGTGTTAACAGTGTTAAGTGGCATATATCTAGAATCCATATTAGAATCCATATACTGTTTTACAAATTCTACCGCATCATGCTTGTCTACTCTTACGGAAATATATCGTATATAGTAATCATTATGTTTCCGCATATTAAACTACTCCTATACACACATACTTGTAAAATTGTCTTCCCTATTTAGAAAAATACCGCATTTCTTACAGTATACATCATTACTGAAAATATAGCTCTTGCACTTGGGACACTCAACGCTTCCAATGGGAACGTCAATCATGGAGGACTCTATCAATGTTGTATCTTCTTTTACAATATTGGTATCTTCCAACTTCTGCCAAATACCGTCTTTAAGCGCAAAACCACTACGTAATAGCCTTTTCCTCATTCTTTTAGACATATGTTGGTAATTAGTGTTGTTTGTATTAGAATAGGAAAATGATAGCTCCCAATTCAAATTTGAATAAAGAATATTGTTCTTGTCATGCCAGTCACCTAGTAAAACATATTTTCCAGAGCCGTGTACGATTACAAATTTATTATAATTTCCTACAGCCATACCAATAAGAGTTACAATTGGCACACTTAATAATTTTTCTTTTATATACCTGTCAGAGAGAATTTCTTTTACAAAATTGATAGTATCAGATTCTCCCTCTTTTATAAAATCTGTTAAAATACCATTATGAGCCACACCCCACTCATTCTCCGATGACAGGCTTTTCAGATGGGCTAGGCTATTACTGATAGGAAATGGGTGCGTGTTTTGCGGAGAGACACCACCTGATGTCCCAATACGAAAATGATAAATTACAAGGTCTTTGTGGGTTAATTTTTCCCTGTCCAAACCTTCATAGAGCTTTTCTATAGTCATAAATCCTTTACGGATTCTGACTTTTCTATCCTTGACATACATAAATCCAGCCCCATCGGAATTCACTTTAAATAATTTATCTAGTTGTTCTTGAGATAAAAGACTTTCATTATATGGTTTAACAGCAATCACACACATTATTGTCTCCTTAATTCATTATCATCATCATGCTCCTCATAATCATCCTGAGTAACTTGAGGGCTATTAGGATCATAAATAAGAGTATTAGCAATAAGAGTATTATCAATAGGAGTATTATCAGAAATAGCCCTTATCAAATTACTATAAATCTTTTGTTCTCTATCTAAAAATTCAATAAATAAATCCCAGCATTTTCTTCTGCTCTTTAGCAAATTAATGGTGACAGAGGGAAGTTTAATAAACCTTATCGAAGAATCAACATATTCTAAGGCAGAATAAAGGTGTTTTAATATAACAGTTCCTTTGAAAATTCTAAATTCCACGGTTCTTGCATTTAGCCAGTTTAAAGCGCTATATCGTCGTCTGTTAGCAAGAATGTCTGGAGAATTGTAATCTAATATTTCAATAAAACTAGCATATGTACTTGTCCTTCGTGCAATATGTTGCGATTCTCTGGGGTGTGTGTTTATAAAAATACCTAGTTTCATTTGTTCTTCTAAAGACATGAAACTTTTATTGGCATGAATATGTAGTCCAGTATTCCGGTTTATATCAGACGATACACGGAGGTCTTTCATGGTACGGAACAATTCTCGCCACGGTAGTTTTTTGTGTTGAAGCAGTGTGACTGGCTCAGTTACTAATTCCATACCATGATTTATCGTTCCATCACTCTTAAAATAAAACCATCTAGGACCATCAGAAAATGACGCATACTCTTTTAGTAGTTTTTTACAGATTACCTCAGGACTGTATGCCATAGAACATTCCATTTCATTTTCTACACCCAAATATAATAATTTCTCTTTGTTTGGTGGTCTTTTATCAAAGAAAAATCTAGGTATGGGTTTGTAACTATAGTTATTTATAGTTAGTGATTCCCTTCTTTTATAGCAAGTAGGACACTGAATATGTGATCTAGAAATTAAAGAGAGGTGTTTATCCATTGCATTTGAGGATAATGCGGAATCTATTACGTGTCTCCCACACTCTCGACAGAAAATTTCTGGATTGGTAGATGCACGAAAATCTTGTGCTCTAAGGTGTGACTGACATAACCAAGCGTCCCTGAAAAAGATAGTGCTATCTGCATCACAACTCATATAGCCACATTTATAAGACTTTAAGGTTCCTAAATAATTTAAAACATCTGCGTCTTTTACGTGTATAGCTAGTGATTCCGGGTTTAAAGCTAGAGATTGTAGTGTTATAAGTTTGCCAGGCAAAACATTTGTTACTATTCCAACAATAGCAGACTCACCATTAAAATATTCAACAATATCAAGAGGCGCTAGTGAATCAAAATCAACTCGTGTAGAAAAACGCGGAAGTTTTCCTATCCTAACACTTCTGTCTACATTAGAAAACCACCACATAGAAGAAATACCTCTCCCTTTTACCTCGTCATCTCTCTCAACATCTAGACGATTAGGTGGGCTCACACTATATATATGACCGAGTAGATAGGCGGGGTAACGTGCGTTGCCGTCTCCATTAAATATAATGTGATCGCCTACCACTAAACTTGGCATAATCTCTTTGGCTGGAACTAATGAAACCTCTATTTTTTCCATGATTTTGTCCTTTTGTGGTTAAATTAAACCCATTATGGTTCTACCGGGTTCACCATTTTAAAAAGACCATTCATCCGGTAATAATCACAATTACATTGAACAGACGCGCCCTGCCGAACAAGAATTACACCGGTGTTAGCACTTATCACTTCATTGGCTTTAAAACTACACCTATGCCAAACATTGTGCTCAGACATTTGTTGTCTAGGCACACAATGTATGTGTGAGCATATAGGACAAATATCATTAGGAATCATAATATCACCTCATTTTTAGATAACTATAAAATGCATTTGCATATGCTTCTAGACGATTATCAACCTCTAGTCCAGGGGCTGTATTAACCTCAAGAATATAAGATATGTTATCTTTTGTAAGAAAATCTACGGCCCCAAAATCCAACCCTAGAGACTTGACGGCATCAATGCAAGCATCGGAATATCTCTTGATTGGTCTTACTGTGATTTGTTTCCACTTACCATCTTGATGGTTTCTAATTAAAGAATTATCTGTTTCTCCTTCAGCTAAAACTTTTTTTGTTGCTAAAATTACCTTACCAAAAGCAACATGATAGCGATACTCATTGTCGGGTTTTATATAAAGAGTGTAATAATCTCTCCGTGAAACCCGAAATGGCCACTTGTAAATTTCAATATCTTGGCCCCTTGTATGGTAAAAATCCCTTCCGAAAAATATACAATCTTTTTTAGGTACAAAGGCGCGAATGTCGGTTGATACTGAAACTGTCTTAATGTTGTTTTCTGAAATAATTATAAGGGACTTAAACTTATTGCTTGCAAGTCTTACAGCATCACGTTTATTAATACAAGGACGACCGGGCCGCACATCATCCACTCTTTTCCATCGAATATATAATTCTGCATCACGTTGGTTGACTCCTATATTCATAAATGATGCTAGTCTTCTGGCTGAGGTTCCTTTACTCCACATTGATATCTTCATTAACACTCCTAAAAGTTATACAGTGACAGGGGCAGTTAATGCGGCCTCCTGCATTAGCACTAATCCATAGATACCCGCAAATACCTGCACTTCCTTTATTCCAGTCTTCGAAAGTATGCCGACAAGAGGTACATATAGCAAAAGATGGTATGTTATAATCTTTTCTAAGATCAAATAATTCAGTCATATTTTTGCCCGTAAACGTAAGAGGAAACCTTTGTTGCCCACCGATTACAATTAGGGCAGATAAATGGTATAAGAATTTTATTCACGATTTACCTTCTTCTATCTATATAACACATACAAGCAATTACAAAAAGGATGATATTAACCAATATATAGATAGCCAAAGATATAGCTAGTTCTGTTAGGCCAAAATGTATCATTTTTTCTCCTTTTAGCCCTACTTGATGTTATTATTCTCCTATCTCCGTCTTTACCTCGTAGAGTGAACATTTACAAATACAATCTCTATGATGCAGTCCTGTGTTTTCACTGCGATAAATATGTCCACAACGTCCTTCATATCCTCTTTTCCAGTCTATATAGGAGTGATGACATTCAGTACACAAGACTATATCTCCCTGCGGCTCCTCCAAATCCTGTCTTTTTATCTTCAAGTTTACTCTCTCACTACTATCTAAAATAATATATTCTCCGGTGAACCGCAGAACCTAATGCTAATATGCTAGTAACTACCCCTTCGGGGTTGATCCATATTAGTCATTAGTAAGAGCAACTCTATCGCTTGCCCGATAGAAAGCATGTGCTATGACGTTGCACTCTCCGGCATGTTCAAAGTATGGAAGCAGAACCTCCAGGGACTTACTGGCGCTATCATGCTTCGCCTATCTCTATGTCGTTGGCGCATCCCGCTGCGGCCCGCCCGGTTTCAATGCGCGTACTGCCGAAGCAAGAATACCCTTTCCGCGCACTTCTATACGGCCCTCGTCAAACCATTGTCCGTCTCCCATCTTGCCGTCTTTTGCGACTTCAGGAACAATGAAGTACTGCGTGCAACCGACGAGGTATTCGACGCGTCCCGTCAAAATTCCTTTGAACCCTGTGATTTTGTCTTTTGCTTTCTGTCCGAGTTCAATCATTTCCGTTTCTCCTTTGAAATAGAATTAAAAACCGTCACAATTGGGTGGCCGGGGGTCCTCTCCCCCAACCCCCATTACCATCTCAAGTGGTGATATTTTACTGTTCTTCTGTGGTGCTTTCCCATAAAATATGGTTTGATTATCGCAAAGACAAATCCCATGAGAAAAACCATAGTTCCTACAAGTGCTCGTAAATATTGAAAAATCTTATGTATTTTGCACATCAAGAAGATCACTCCTTTGTAATTTCAGATAAAATATATTCTACTTCCATTTGTATTGTCTTAATAGAAGAAACATGAAATTCATGTACTGAAGAGTAATTTTTAGTTTTCAATAATGAAAACAGACAGCTATAAAGCTCATCCGCATGTTTTTTAACATGTAGTAGCCTTACTTTTATTTCACCTAATGGCATCATTATATTATCCCTCTGTTTTTTATGGTGGCATGAGATGGAATCGAACCATCTGGGCTTTCACGTCAGATTTACAGTCTGCCCCTGCGCCGTACAGGACTATCATGCCTTTTGTTTATTTTGATTCTTCTTTGTCATCTGTTGGTAGATTTTCATTTTGTGCCATCCAGAAGCATAAAACACAGTATTCAAACAAGAAATGCTCTTTTCCACACCTTTGTTTTTGCTTCATGGTTTCCCCTCTTATTCTTTATGTGCGCGGACGGCTCAGCCCCACATTAGCTGTTCCCTGGCAGCATCCCTGGCAGCGGCCTGCCGCCCACACCAGACGGCGAATAGCCGTAGCAGTTCTGGCTTTTTCATTTTGTCTTCCACTCTAAGAGGCCAATAAGATATTGGATTTGCTGTTCCCCGGCAGCATTCCTGGCAGCATCCCTGGCAGTCCAGGCAGCATCCCAGGCAGTATCCCTGGCAGTCCAGGCAGCATTCCTGGCAGCATTCCTGGCAGCATCCCCGGCAGCATTCCTGGCAGCCCAGGCAGCAGTCCAGGCAGCATCCCAGGCAGTATCCCTGGCAGCCCTTAACTCCTCGTCGGTTGCACAGCCATGCGCATAGCGTTCTGCCGTCTCGCACGCCATCACACTCCGGGGATCAGGATTATTGATTAATGCCAATGCCTGCCGCCCACACCAGACGGCGAATAGCCGTAACGTCTTAGCATCGAGCACCGCCTCCCGCAGGACTACCCATAAACGATCTGGTAGCGGTACGTTTTCTGCGCGAAGCACATCCAGGGCCGTTCCTGACCAATCCTCCGGCGCATATCGTAGAGGATCATAGCATGGCCCCCAAGCACGAATATTTTCTAGCGTGATAAGTTTCATGGTCTCACCTCCTTTCACTTGTGGCTTTTCTTAATAAAGATTTTATGGGATAAGTGCCATTTTGCTTTTTTCCTATGTCTCTTGTGTTCTTTGTGTATGTCACCACCATCAAGTAAGAGAAGTAGTACCATAAAGAAGTGTTTTATCATATGCTTTTTGGAATGGACACAGTTATTCCCCGTTGTAAATTCTCTTCACAGTACTGATCTGTTTGTTCCCATGTATTAAATTTTTTGACTCTGCCATTTTTATCGGTTACAATGACAGGATCACTACCAAATAATTCAATAGCAATATAATAATAGTGCATATTTAGCTCACCCCCTTTCTTGTTTTAGTGTAAGTATATTACGGAGCCCTGCATACTGTATAATGTGATTGTTTTACTGCTGTTACAGGGTGATCTCCTGGGCTGGCGCCTGGGGCGGGGAAGGGCTTGTCTTCTTCTCGGTCTGTCTTTTGAGAATGACCTTGCTCTTTTCTTCTTCCGTCAAAGGAAGCATGACGGAGGCGTTGATCTTCAGGTTGCGTCCAGCCACCATAAAGGGGAGCTTACCGAAAGCTCGCCCTATGACATAAGTTTCGGCACTTCCCGAAACCGTGTCCTCTGTGGGTTTTCGAAGGTGTATTGCAAGGTGAAGCACTCCATCCTTGAAGCCTTCAACCTTAAAATAGTCTGCTGCCGTTCTTTTTTCTTCTTTGGTTTTGTCCATTGCATTCTCCTCTGTTAAGGTATGCAAGGCTCTGTAATATACTTACTATGGAAAAAGTATACCGTTGACGACTTCTGTCTTCTCACCATGACAGTAAGAACTGCCCTCAAACTGTAGCTGTCTACCTCACCACGGAAACGCGAGATACTCACTTCACTTGCAAGCAAGGCCGCAAGTGCTACGGATAGAGTGTATTTTTCTGCTTATTCAAAGGCAAGAGGTGTCCAAAGTCCATAAATCAGACTTCCGGCTAAAATTTACCTTGTCAGAGACCATTTCCGCTGGAAAGTTCCGGTCAATTCACGGTAAATCACCCATCAGCGTTACGGAAACGGTCTTTTTAGCCTGTCTACCTTAGGCGGGCGATATAAGTTTCATCTCCCGTCGTCGCACGGGCTAAAACTGGCTCTGGTGCATTTTAGCGGCTCATTGTCTTTTAGTCCTGGGATGGTTACTTTTGGTAACGTCATCCTGCCACGGGGCTTATGCTGTGGTATCCCCTGTAGACTGCCAAAATCTACTGTGACCTGTGGTTATTTGTCTCGGTGTCTACTCTCTGTTACTCGCTGATAATTTAGGCTGTCCGAACCAGTAATCCTCTGTGACTCTGTGACGTGGCGGAGTGTCCCGCCTCTGGACTGGTTAGCCTGTGTGCTTTCACGTACCCTATGACTCGTAGACTATAACCTATGGTGTCTGGTATCTGTCAGGGTGATTTTGTGATGGCTCAGGTTTATCACACCTTAGCCGTGCCGCCCTTATTCTACCAGACCTGCTTGCACTTGCGCCTCTATCACTCTTGCGCCGAGCGCTACTATTTTGCAGGCGCCCTTGATCGCCGCCATTTGCCTTGATTATTGCAGTCCTCATGCCAAAATTTAAGTCATTGATTTTATTGATTTGTCATTTCGCAAGATTGCGAATTAATTTTAATATAATCCTTTAGTCATTTTATTAAATAAATCAGGGACTTAATTATTTTAGTCAATAAATTTAGCAGCAAATTCCGCCGTTTGCATTATTGCAAATACAATTTTGATTTTTGCAGAATTGCAAAAACTGCCTGTGGTGTGTTAGTCTATAATGTATTAATTATGATGTATTAAATATACTAAGTATATTAATTATGCTGAATATAATTAACACACTATATCTAATTATGTTATTGATTATATTAGCAATTATATTATTATAGGATTAACGAAATGTATTTTATGTGGTACTTACTTCATTAATAACAGCTACAGTATATATAATATTATAATAAATATAGCTATATTTAATACAGCTATTATATATTATACTACAGTATCCTATAAGGGATACTACAGTATAATATACTACAGTACTATTAATAGTATATATATTATAATAGGTATACTTACTATAGTTATTATATCTACAATAAGTATATACAGTACTATATTTAATACAGCTACAGGAGACTATAGCCCCCCATAGGGGCAAGATGCCCAGGGGGGTGTGTGTGTTAGGAGGTAACTGGCACTCAGAATACACATATAAAAACCATAAAACTCTCTTCCACCACATAAAATTTATCCTTTTTCACAAGTAGTGTAAAATAATACTTGACAAATACAAAAAAGTATGATATAATTAAAGGGTGATACAGGAAATGAAGATATCAGAACAAAGAAAAAAAGAATATGAAATATACCTAAATTCCCCTCAAGCCAAACTAGAAAGATTTCTAGATAAACTTGAAGAAGAAAGATTGGGATTATCCTATAAACCCCCCAAGAAATATAACAATTTCCATCTTAACTGGCCTTCCAGGAGACATAAAAATGAGTAAGAAAGACAAATTTCTCCTTTATACTGTTTTATATTTTTTGATTGGTCTTGTAGTTGGCCTTGTTTTATCCATAAATTCGGTTCAGGCCGCTGAAAACACCCAATCCATTGTAATAACGGGTATTACTATTGATTCCAAAGATGTTGAAGACAAGGGGTTGGTCCATTTTGTCATGGCATGTGGAGACAAAGCCAAAGAAGTACTCTCAAACTCCGGCTCTGGAAACTTGTTTTATGATGAAAAACACGGAAATTTACTTTTTTTATTAGAGACTTGTCCCAATTCTTCCGCAAATGACCAAATAGATTATGGAATTTTGGACTTTAAGATTGTAACAGGAAAGTCTGCCAAAAAACTCATTGAAAGCTGGGGGAATGATACTAATTTTGTAATAGCCAATGATAAAGAGCAGACCATTGTTTTAGTCATCCCGCCAAAGGAGATTGAAATATAATGATTTTTCGCATACTTACATTGGTTAATACTATAGTCCTGGCCTATATTTCCTGGTCAGTCTTTAAGCTCCATGAAGTTATGCTAGATTTAGCCAACTCTTTGATTTTTATGTCTATGGTTCTTGGAATAGTAGGCGAACAGGCTGGTAGGGCGCTAAATGGAGGTTAAATGCCTAAGACTTTAAGTGATAAGTTTAAGGACAGGGTTTGTAGTACTTGCCATAAGTCAAAAAACTTTGTTTGGGAGGGTATAGGCTCTAAATTTGGGGAGTGGACCTCTCTTTGTAAAGATTGTGCCATGAATTTTTTAGAAAAGACGGAAAATGAACGAAGAACCCAAGAGAATATCGGAACTTAATAAGACAGAGAAGACTGCACTTATATTAAAAGCTCTGCAGAAAGATGGATTTAATTCCAATCAATCTTCCCAGCTTTTAGAAATAAGCCGTGCCAGGGTTTCCCAGGTAAGCAAACGACTTAGAACAGGCGGGCTTCTCTTTCCCCTGGTCAAAAAAGCCAAAGACAGCATTAGTCTCTTATTAAATGGACAACCCGTAGGAAAAATGCGAGAAGTCAAGGGGTCAGATGTCTTGACTGCGGCTAAAATGGTTTTAGACAGATATGAACCGGTAATTAATAAAACTGAAAGCACCAATGTCACAATGGACTTTGAAATTACACCGGAAAACCGCCAAAGATATAAGAGACTTCTTGGCATAATTGATGCTGAATATGAGGTTATTTCAGAACCCAAATCTCTCCCAGGAAGACAAGAATAATGCCATCAGTTAAGTCCAGAGAAAAATCTTCGGATTATATACACAGGGCCGTACCCCAAATGATGGGGGAGGGTTTGACTAAAAAACAAGCCCTAGGGAAAGCCTATGGTATGTTTCGAGAAAAGTGGCAGAGTCATAAAGGATTTAAGAAGGCCATAAATGACAGAGGAAAACAGAGATAACTTAGATGGCATAATGAAAGACCGTTATGCCAAGAGTGTTCAAGAGCAAACGGGATTTCATAAGTCCATCAATAAATGTAAGTCCTGCGGTAGAATGATAAAACACTCAGGAGGAACAATGTGTTCCTCATGTTCGGGCGAAGGCAAAGAAAAATAATGTCAGAAAAGATTATAAGTAAACCTCCTACCCCAGAATATGAAGAAGCCTGGGATAGAATTTTTGGTAAAGCCCCAGAAGACAAGGAAAATGAATAATGGCTGAGTCCCAAGATGAAGAGATACCTGAGACTGGAATTTCCCCAGAATATTTAGCCAGGGAACAACGCCGAAATATTCGTAAATGGAACAGTAAGACTAATAAGTTTGAACATATTAAAATTTCACCCCCTAAAGGTAAAACAATAATGGCAAAACAAGAAGCATCCCAAGAAACTCTTCCAAATGAAGAAACAACGCAACATCCCCCTAAAAGAAAGGGCTGGGGGTCGGATTTAATTGATTATATGAAACAGCAAGCCCATGATGCCATTAATAGTCTCCATGATCGTATGAAATATGACACTAAGGCAAAAAAGAATGCCATTAAGGATGCCTTGGGAGAAGATGTAGACGAACAAGAGGTAAATACTGGATTTCAGAAAGCGGCAGCAAATAGGAAATAATATGGTACAACGATTATCACAGAGACAAGGGACTTCTAAAAAACCAAGTTTAGCAAGACCTGGATTTACAAAACTAGCATTATGGCGGCCTACTTCTAATAAAAGAAGCCTGGCAAATACAAAAAACCAAGCCAATACTCCTAGGCGTAGAGCAACAAGGATGGCTCTTTAGTGGAGCAGATTACCTGGACCAATAAAGCAATGGCAGAGGCCATGCGAACCAAGGCTGATGAAGATTTCTATTTTTTTGTAAAAGAAGTTTGCGAGTTTGGAGTAAATCCCGATCCAGATGGCCCCAGGGTTTCAGAAGACCAGAAAGAATTATGCGAGTGGTTACAATCCATCTATAACGGAAAGACCAATGTTGATAAAACATCTTGGCTCCATATGATCTTGGCTCCCAGAGACACTCTGAAGTCTACAGTTCTTCAGGCATTTGCTTTATGGGCAGCAGTAAAAAATCCTGATGTTAGGTGTCTTTTTTATGGAGAAGTCCATGAACAAGCCCAAAAACGTCTATCAGTTATAAAAAGAATTATTACATCCTGTGAAACATTTAAATTATGCTATGGTAATTTAGACGGCTCCATTCAAGGATTTCCCTGGAATGAAAACCTTGTGGTCTTATCGAACAGGAAAAATACAGCCATTCGTGAAGGAACTATTGAGACTGCGGGATTAGATGTTGTGATTAATGCCCGGCACTTTGATTGGATTTTTCCTGATGATCTACACTCAGAGAGAAACACTAAAACTAGAACTCAAATTGAAAATGTATATGAAAAAGTTCAACTTCTTGTTCCGCTATTAACTAAGGGTGGAAATATGGTTTTTGCCGGAGTATTCTGGAATGACAGCGATTTTCACACTAGATTAATTGAGGAACAGAATCCAGATTTATTTAAACGAAGCGTTTATACAAACGATGAACAAACCATATCTAGATATCCCATAGCGCTCCCTGTGAAAGAATTAATTAAGAAAAGAAAGTTTATGTCTGGAGATCAGTTCTCCTGTCATTATCTCCTTGACCCGGTGAGTAAAGAATCACAAAAATTTAAAAAAGAACAATTTACCATTATACCCGATAAAGATTTTGATTCTCACAGAACCTTTTTATTGATTGATCCCGCAGGAGACCCTACATCTGAAAAAGTAGAACGCAAGGATAGTGATTATTTTGGCATGATTGTAGTGGGAATTAATTCCCTAATGGACATACTGATTCGTAATATGTTTATGGAGAGAGTTAATCCTACAGAAGCCATTGAGGCTGCTATTTCATTAATTCTAAAATATAATCCTTATGTTATTGGTATTGAGCGATCTGGTATTGGAAACATGAGACATTATCTTGAAGAGGAATTACGAAAGCGCGGTAGATTTGCTATTATTGAAGACTTGTTACCAATGGCTAGATCAAAATATTCACGGATTATTCAACTAGAACCTTTGGCTAGAAGGAGAAAGATTTACATAGCCAATGAATCCAACTATAAGGAAGATTTTTTTGACCAGATTACCAAGGTTACAAATGGTATTAAATCAAAACACGATGATTTAATTGATCCCTTGGCATACATTTTAGACCTTCTTAAAAGTTATGGCATTGGTGTAATAGATACGGATAGAACAGAAACTATTCCTTCAGAATATAAACATTTGGACGCCGTAAGTCGTGACTATTGGATGTCGGTAAAAAGATCAAAAGACGCTAAAACAGAAAAGACCTGGGCCAGTGAATTCGAGGGATTTTAATTATGAAATTTCTACAAATAGGCAGTGTCAATTGCAGAGCATGTGAAGTCTACAGGGAGCAAGTTAAATATCTTAAAGACCAAGTAGATAGGCTGGCAGACGAGAGAGCGGAAGAGCGGGCCGAGTATAAACGTGCCATTGATGCCCTCCTAATTAGAGAAAAATTACCAGCCATAGGTCAGGGTTTTGAGGAAAAAGCCAAACCAATTAACCCAACTACATTTTTTAAAATATTCGAGGAAGAAGAAAAATCTGAGAAATAATAATGGCTACTGACTCGTTTATACCAGACCCTAATATTATGGCTGCACAAGACAGTGTGTTATTGCCTCCTGAACCAGAATTAATTTCTGATGAAGAGGCCCTAAAACTAGTTAATGACACATTTCAGGACTACGATCACGGGCGCAAGCCTTTTGAACGTCAGTGGTATAGAAACATCCTCTTTCTTCTCGGCAACCAGTGGATTATTTGGGATACACTGGAAAATAAGTGGCGAAAGAAACGGCTTGCGGATTGGGTTCCCACTCCGGTCACTAATAAATTTGCCGCGTCAGGCCAGCGGCTTGTGTCCGTGCTCGCTAGAATTGAACCCAACTGGAATTATATTCCTCATTCTGAATCAGAACAAGACATTTCTGCCGCAGAAACATGTAGAAAAGTAGAACCCATAATTGCTGAAGAAAATGAACTTTCAGGAATACGTGAGTCTGCTGCACCTTGGATAATTTATACTGGAAATGCATACTTAATGTCTGGTGTTGAACCAGTAATGGGTAAACCCCAACCCAGTATAATGGATGCATCTATGATGATGCAGCTAGAAGTAATAGATTATAAACTATATACAGATGTTTTAGCTCCATTTGAAGTTTATTTAGATCAGACCGTAGAAAGGTTTAAAGACCAGACTAAAATTCTGGTTGTAAATAGGAGGTCACGCGAATACGTTCAAAACCTTTGGGATGTGGATATTGATGAGCTTGATGTTGCTCCTAATATTCATTATCAAGAGTCTATCGGTTATGTTACATCCAGCCCTGAGATTACTGGATTTTTGGCCAGCTTGTCTCGTATCAAACGTATTACGGTTAAGCGTTTGTTCCATAAACCGTCAAAAAAATATCCTAAAGGTCTTTATATTGTCGTGGCCGGAAGTAGAATTCTAGAGAAAAAACCACTCCCAGAAACAATGGAAGGTGAAGCATTCATTCCTATTTCATCCATAAAGTTTGATAGCATTCCTGGTGCTGCATTTGGAAGAACACCAATGGATGATATTGTCCATAAGCAAATACAGAGAAATAAAATTGAGTCTCTAATTGAGCTTATTGCATTAAGAATGGGTTCACCAATTTGGCTTATGCCAGAAGGTACAGTTGTTAGAAATTTTAGCGGTGCTCCTGGGGCCATAGTTACATATAATCTTATTGGTGATAAAGCCTCTAAGCCCGATAGAATTCCTGGAGAACAAATTCCTACTTCTATTGTGCAATTTCTTGGACAAATTGACAAAGATATAGAGGAATTAGTAGCTACATTTGAAGCCCTAAAGGGGCAAGCACCATATTCAGGTGCTCCTGGTATCGTTATTGAACAATTAATTGAGCAAGGAATGACTCGATTTGGGCCATCTTTAAGAAATATTGCCGAAGGCTATCGTTTGTGGATGAAACACCAACTGGAATTTTTCCGTCGTTATGGTATTGCTGAAAAAACAGCAATGAAATCTGGAGAAGGGTCGAAGTGGGAAGCCATTAAGTTCAAAGGGGCAGATATTGCTGGTGCCGTAGATGTACAAATAGAGTCTGATTCTACAGTACCTCGTAGTTCTCAAATTGAAGTTGCAAAAATTCTAGAGGCTGTAAATGTAGGATTAATTGACATAGAAGACCCGGTTGTTAAACAACAGGTTTTAAGAAAGTTAAAAATACAAGACTTAAAAGATGACAATGAGAGTGATATGAGATCGGCTGTCCAGGAAAATGAAAAACTAACACAAGGGATACCAGTTCCTGTGACTCCATTTATTGACAATCACGATATACACATTTATCAGCATAGAAAATTTGCAAACTCAGATGTTGGTCAACAACCAGAAATACGATCCTTAATTGTACAGCATATTACTCAGCACAATATGCTTAAGGATGCAGAAATGAATCCAGGTTTGGTTGTGGGGCAAGAACAAGGTTTATCCCCACAAGGTAGTGGTATTACTAAAAATATTGGAAAGGGCGGAAAACAAGCATTAGCTCCAGGTAAAGGCGCTGACGCAACCTTACCACCCAACATACTTTAAATATATTCGGTCAATGGATTGAGCCGAAACATCGGAGCCGACATCCGCAGAAACACAAAGGTCGTTATCAATCCACGGTCCATCACACGTTAGGGATGCTATAGGGTCGCCAACTTTAAGGGCGTAGGAGAAACAAAATGGGAAACGAAGTAAATTTTGAGAATGAATTGGAAGAAGGAGTAATTACAGAACCAGTATCTCTAGAAGTAAATCCAGAAGGCGAAAAGACCATCCCCATAGATAGATTTAATCAGGTTTATGGGAAGATGAAAGAGTATGAAAAAAATCTTTCTGTGTATGGGGAATTCGGCAAGGCCGATGAGCTAAAAAACAAGCTTGAAAAACTTGCCACATGGGAAAAAGCCGTAGAGGAAGAGCGAAGAAAAGCCTCTCTGACTCCATCAGAACAAGATGCCGCCAAAAGGCAGTTACAAATTCAAAAGGAGCTTTATCAAGTTATGCCCAGTCTTAAATTACTTGATAAGATTGAGGCGCTTGAGTCTAGGCTTTCCGAATATGAAGGAGATAGAGATACATCTAGAGCAGAAGCAACACTGGAGAAACACTCTGTTAAATTTACTGAAGTACTAAAAGCCAATAAGATTGATCCAAAATATCAACCCAAACTTGAAGAGTACATTGTTTCTCAAATGACGGATGAACAGAAGTTGGGGTTTGTTCGTGGCGATTTTAAGATTGCCGAAGAAATATTTAATAATGAACTTAAAGATGGATTATTTGCCTCTTTAAAGTCCAAGTCATCCCTGCCAATTCCACCGGTAAGAAATTCTGCGGGTGGAACTCCTCCTAAGGGTCAGGAGAAAAAACCCATGACCATGAAAGAGGCAGAAGATGCTGCCTGGACTATGATGAAGGGAGAGGAGTAATCCCCGTTAATATCCCACCCATGCTGCTTGCAGCCTCTAGGCCGATATTTTCGGATAGGAGACCCTAATGGGCGAAACACTTACAAATCTTGATGGTATACTGAAAGATGTATACCAAAATGTAGTTACTGAACAAGTTTCTACTTTTAGTCCCGTGGCCGAAAAATTTGAGGAAGTAACTGAATTTGAATTTGACGGTCGTGTGGCGCGTGAAGCTGCTATAATGAGCTTCAATGAAGGGGTCGGTGCTGTGGCAGAGGGTGGAACTCTTCCTACTGCTGGTAATTTTGACCCTGAGCAGTTCCAGATTAGTATGAAATATGTCTATGGAACCTTCCAGATGACGAAACAAATGATGGAGTCTGCTAAAAATTCTAAAGGCGCTTTTAAGAATGCAATGAGTTATTCTATGGATAGTCTTGTTCGCAATCTAAAGCGCGAACGCGCTCGAATGATGTGGGGTGCGGGTCTTGGTATTCTTTCTTTAGTAAATGGCACAGCAACAGACACAACCCTAGTGGTTGATGCTCCAGGTAATGTAACTGGTGCTACTGGTGGTGCACGATATATTCGTAAAGGAATGCTTCTTGGTGAGGTTGATCCATCAAATGTACTTTCTACGGATGCTATTGTAAACTATGGGGCTGTTTCTGCTGTGGCTGCCGCAGGTACAAGCGTAACCATTCCATCAGCAACTCATACGAATAATCGTTATGTTGTTCGTGTTAGTACTACTGGTGGAACTACTGTGGCCGCTACATCTTATGGGAAAGAACCAGTGGGTTTGCCGGGTTTGATTGATGACACAACCTATCTTACTATAATTTCTGGTCTTTCTAGAGAGACCTATCCTCAATTGAAAAGCCGAGTACAGTCTTCGGTTGGTGCACTTTCTTTGGATGCAATTCAATTAAATTTTGACATTGCAGACCAGGTTGGTGATGCTGAAATTGATACTTTGGCTTGTCATCATGCAGTAAGACGCGCCTATTTGGCTCTTCTTGAGGCTGACCGTAGATATACGGCTGGTGATTTGAAGAAGCCTGATGGTGGCACTGTGGCTGCCAAGAAGCGGTCGTCTAAAGCGTATGTTACATTTGGTGATGTCCCGATGGTTGAGGACAAATATGCACCTTATGATATGCTCTTTGGTATTGATTCTCGATACATGAAAAAGTATGTCCAGATTAAAGGCGAATGGGCCAATGAATCTGGTGCAATTCTTCGTCAAGTAACGGGAACCGATGTGTGGAGTGCATTTTATCGTATTTTCGAGAACTATCATTGCTCTCGACCGAATACATGCTTCCGCATGGATGGAATTACGACCGGTAAGGTCTATGTAGCTGGATTCTAAAATAGACTCTGTGGTATAATAAATACATTATTCGGCCACGCCTTGTAGGGGGAAGAGCCTACACCATATTAATGGAGGTAAAATGCAAGAGATAGTAACACTTCGAGTACGTACTGGTCAAGATGAGAAATTCTGTTATGACAGCAAACCACACGTTATTACTAGTAAAAAAGGTCTTAAGGTAAACCGCCCTATGGCTGAATTGGCTATTAAGCAGAATGCTTTAAAATGGGACCCTTCTACTGGTTTGGTAATTGAAGCTAAACTATACGTTGAAGAGGACATTGGTACTGCATTGGGATTTCCGTCTAGTGCTATCACTAAAGATGAGATTAAGGCCATAAAAGACACGGATGGTCTTGGTCAAGATCATATTCTTGTAGATGGTAAGCCCGTCAAAAAGACCACCATTACTTTTACTAATGTGAAGACAAAAGAAGATTTTGCAAAGAATAATATCTAATGACGCCCAATAGATTTAAAGAAGAACTGAAAAGGTTTGATAAATCTCTTGATTTAGTCTATAATGGCCCTAAAGCTCGATGGGAAATTATTGGAGTTGATAGACGAAATCGCAAGTATCTTATTAAATCATTTGGTTTGGGTAAGATTGATACATTAGGTGTAGAGACAATTCGTACTATTGCAGAAGTTTCTCCAGGCCGTCATCAAACAGCCAAAGAGGTTAATGAGCGTTTGGATCGAATAGTAAAAGAAGAAGATAAACAAGAAGAAAAAGCATTAACCAATTCTATTACTGATCGTTTAGATGAAGCGTGGACTAGATTACAATATGCAGAGGGATCAAGAGTTTCATTTGCTGTGACTGAACAAAAAAAGCAAGAGAAAACATCATTTACAATAACAGATAGACGGAGATTTAACAATATAGGGCTGGGGAAGGACAGTCCTTCATCTAATAATGATGAAAATACTTAGTGTCTGATAAGACAGACAAGGAGAATATTATGCCTATAAAAGGAAATGTAGGAATGGCGTCGTATCCCAGGACGACTGCTTTGATACTCGGTGCTGGAGATTCAACAACTCCATATACCGACACAAATACTGGAATTGCAGATAAGAATTTTTTTGGATTTTGGGTAAAGTCTACAGCGACTTCTGGCACAACTCGTGCCAACTATACTAGACTATATCTTTCTTCAGGAGCGGGAGGTGAAGCCGGTCGCTTCTTCACAACCGTAGAAAATGCAGCCCCGGCTGATACCTGTAATGGTATTCATAGTTCTATTAACTTTGGGTCTTCAGCAGGAAATATTACTGGCTTGGGTACGGCTCTCCGGGCCACATTTCACGTCCCAAACCGAAGCCTTACAGGAACAACTGCTGCTGTACAGGCTGAATTTTATTCTGATGGAGCCTCTTCAGCAATTGGCGGTACGACCTCTGTTATTCGTGCAGTAAATGACGGAAATGCTTCAGGTAAAGCCTCGGTTGATTCAAATGCTAATCTTCTTGAACTTTCGGGTTTTACAGCAGGTTCTGGAAAACTTTGGGAATCGGCAGGAACCGTAGGCCAGTCTCTTAAGGTTGTATCAAGTGGTTCGAATTTTTATATTCCTACCCTGCCAGCAACAACTACTGGTATCGTACTTGGTGTTGGTTCTGCCGCAGCGAATTATAATTTTGGTTCAACAGCCGACAAAAATGCCGTGAATTTTCATTTTACAACGGCTGCTGCATCGGGTACTTCTCGTGGAATTTACAACCGGCTTTATCTTACTGGTGGGGCAGGCGGCGAGTCCCTTAGAACATATACAACGGTAAGTTCTAATACTCCTGCTGATACTGTAAATGGAGCCCACCTTTCGCTTGATTTCGGAGCCGCAGCAGGCAACATTACTGGTCTCGGCACAGCCTCAAGAAGTACACTTCATATTCCTGCTGGTCGTGCAATAAATGGTACTATTGCTGCTGTACAAGCAGAAATTTATGGTGATGGTGCTTCAGCAGCCATTGGTGGAGTGGCTTCATTCCTTCGATGTGTTGTTGATGGTCATGCAGATATTAAGACCAGTGTTGATACAAATGGGTTTTTGGCAGAGGTAGCTGGAGTGTCTGCTGGAGCCAACAATTTATGGAGAACGGGGTTGACGGCGGCAACTATTAATGCGGCAACAACTTGTGCACTTCGTATTAAAGTAGCCGGAACAACTTATTACATTCCAGTTGCCACGGCAACAGTTTAAGGAGATGGGAGCAGACAACTGCTCCCTTATTTCTAATGGATAAAGAGAAACTTATTAAAAGAGTAGCGGAATTAGAAAATTATCGTGACACTATCATAGCTCAGCTAAACCAGATCGAGGGAGCAATTCTTGATACTAAATACTGGATAGAACAGCTTGATAAACCAGATTTCAAGGGAGACATAAAAGATGTGGTTCATGAAGGGGACATTACTTAGTGCAGTAACAGCCACAGGGGCGGGGTCAGCCACCAATTTGCTCCGACCACTTAAACGATTTAGTGTGACAGTTACTTGGAGCGGAACAGCACCTACAAATACTGTAGTCTCTCTTGACGGGTCAGAGGATGGAACAAATTTTGCGGCACTAAGCACGCAAACTATTACAGCCTCTGGGACTATTTTTCATGTAGATGTAAAACCCGTTATTGCTCTCAAAGGAAACTTTGTAAGTAAAAGTGGTGGAGATGGGACTACTGCTGTAACAATAACCTTTATGGCAGTAGAATAAGTATGGCAACATATTATATTCGTGCAGACGGGACAGCGGTGGACAAGGCTGCGGCCACAGGGCCAGACACTGATGTATCCAAGTGTATGACGCCGACCGTGCACACTACGCAAACCTTTAGTGGTGATGACATTCTGTATGTCTCTGATAAGGGCGGGGACTATGCAACAAAACTGCAACCTCCATCGTCAGGCACTTCAGGGCATAATATTGTCTATCAGAACATCGGACATCCAATATTTACTGGAGACGGCTCAAATACACTGTATATTTCAAGCAAAAGTTATTTGACTTTTAATGGAATTGTTTTTTCGGGCCGCCTTGCTCTATTTAATATTACAGTTGGTGCTGTCTGTAACTATTGTGTTTTTAAAAACAGTCCGACTTCTGGTGTGTATCCGGCTGGGGCCGCAAATGTTGCTTTGAATAATTGCGTTGTACATGCAAATGGTGCACCAGGTAGTTTGTATTACGGTATTAATATTGACACTACAGGCAACACACTCACACTGCGGAACTGTCTCATTTATGGTAACGCTGGCATAGGTATGCGTGCAGTTAATGGCAATACAGTAGACTATGACTACAACTTGATTGTGGGTAATAGTCTTGCACCTGTATCTAATATCAGTCTCGGTAATAGTGGAGTGGACGGTGGTCACAACATAACGACACACGTTCCGAAAATCGTGTCGCATAAAAACAATACAGCTTATTTCGTTTTGATGCACGATATGGAGGCCGACATAGCTGATGCAGGCTATTGGCTGTCAGTCGTTGCGGCCCTTCCAACAGGAGTTAAAACAAGTGTTTTTGTAAAGACATATCCAACACCTGATTGGGCAGACGTTACATTTTTGGATTCTCTGGGCCACGAAGTTGGAATACACTGTGATTCTCATACGTGGATGAACAATACAACAGCATTTCAGGTGACGACTACGAATGCCAACCCCACAGTCAATGTAGATGTCGCCGGGCAACAAATCATTCTTTCTACGACGACCGGCGGCAATTCCGTAACATTGGCCTGGGCAGGGAACAAAAGAATTTCCGACCTAAAAACAGCCGTCACGGATAAAGGGTGGACGATCACGAATACATCAACGGTGCAAGATGGTTTACAACTTTCCTCGTGTGCAGACTCTGCTGGAGCACAAGTCGTTCCATATACTGTGAATCTGGATATTTCTGCTCCAAATTACATGTTTTGGTACAATGAGGTCCAATATCCCAAAGACACTATAGACACACATATTTCTGTGCCAGCAAGCACGTTTGTATTTCCAGGAAGTTCATATGATACTCCAGAGTTGTTGGTATATATGAAAGACGTGGTTGGGCTGACAGGTGCGTCAAGATTGAATTACAGTAAAACACTGTCTTCAATAGATATTTTTCAGGTGGATGCCCGTTTTCTATCAACCACGTTAAAGGGAGACGGTACGGAGGCAACCATACGGGCATTGGCAAACCATTTTTACGTCTGGGGAAAAGATTTTGGATATTTGATATCATTTTCAGCACATGAATCTAGCGAGTTCACGGCTCAGCAATGGGGCTGGCTGGCCGATGAATTAGTGAAGCTCGGCGCGGAGATTATGACGCTCCGGGATGCCATTGCTAGAATAAAGACGGATCATTCAACGGCTGATGGTATGACATATACAAAGACTTATGCAGATGTGTCGAATTATCACCTTAATGCTGAATCGTTGGCGATTGACGCTGGGGTGGCGGTGAGTGGACTTACGACAGACTATGAAGGCTCTACTGTACCATATTCATCAGCACCGGATATAGGTATTTATGAGCACCATGATACGTTCGTGTATGGGAAGGGTAGACTGGAATCAGGGGCAGGAATGACGACAGTGACAAGGCCATAATATGAATCTTTCTCAAATAAGACTAATGTGCCGTGATTTGCTTAATGAAGAAGTGTCGGGATTTTGGTCTGATGCACAATTAAATCGTTATATTGAATTGTCTAATAAGAGATTAAATTCCATTATTGCGGCTACTAGACAAGATTACTTTACTATTTCAGCTACATTTAATACAATAGCTGGGACACGCTCATATACAATGCCTGGGGATGCTGTTTATATTCGTAGAATGGAAATTTACAATTCTGCGGATAGTAATTACATTGTCAAGCTGGATGAATTGCGTTTTCCTCGTATGGAAGCTAATGGAGACTGGTTATTTAGTCAGAATGCTCAACCACAAAGATATACTATTGTAGGAACACATTTTGATTTATTGCCAATTCCTGATGCCATATATCCAATCAGAATTTATTATGATAATTTACGTATTGCTCTAGTGGACGATATTGACGTTCCGGCTTCTCCCTTGGACTTCCATGATATGATTGCTTTTTATGCCTGTGGTCTGGCCAAGAAACAGAATGAAGTAGATGATGAAGGCTTTATGGCTTTATTTAACGTTCGTAAGTCTGAACTTATACAAATTTTGACTCGCAGAGGAAGTGATGACCCACAATTCGTAGAATCATATTTGGAAGGAATTATCTAGTGAAATATAATCAAGCCAAATATGATGGTGATGTTTACAACCCACAACCCTCAAGTTACACTATAGATACTATACTTAATGGGTCATTCGGGTGGGGATTGTTTGGTTTGGGTCTGTTTGGGGCTGATGTTGCTCCTGAAGTTTTGACTACTACTTTATTTACAGTTGATAATATTTCAACTACTGTATTTTCGGGGTCTTTTGGATATAATACATTTGGTTCTGGGTCATTTGGGGTAAGCTAATGCCAATATTTCCACAACAGGGTGGTTCAAATAATACATGGGGAACTGAACTTCGTAGTTTCTTTTCTCCATTTTTTGATTTAGTCACGGGTCTTTTTAAAACCAAGGTTATTCCTGGTTCTGCCCTGGAAGACTTGGCTGTTGATACGGCCCAAATTAAAGCCCTAGCTGTCACTGATGCCAAGATTAATGATGTCACTTGGGCTAAAGTAAACAAGACTGGTTCTTCAATTGTTGACTTAACTTCTAAAAGCCATACTGTATTGACTGATGTTGGCACAAATACTCATGCACAAATTGATACATTTGTGGCTTCTAAAGCACAAGCCTCTGGAGTTGCATCACTGGATGCCTCTAGTCTAGTAGTCCAGAATCCCGTTAATGCAACTGTAACACCAACAGCCTCTAAGATACCCATAGCAGATGGTAGTGGAAAGTTGGCTGCTGGATGGGGCGGTAGTGCATCTACTTTAGCTACTCTAAATGGGAGTGGTTTGGTAGTTCAAGACCCCGCCAGTAAGGCCCAAGCATCCGGTGTAGCTTCCCTTAATGGTTCTTCTCTTGTAGTACAGAAGCCAGCCGATGAGGCGTCTTTAAATGTAAATGCGGCAGCCCTTACTGGCATTACAGATGACACAACTACTAATGCCACAATGTATCCAACGTGGGTTACTGCTAATACTGGTAATCTTCCACAAAAAGTTTCTTCTACAAAACTGTCATTTAATCCCAGTACTGGAGTGCTTACTGGTATTGGACAATCCCTATTTGCGAGGGTGACTGGTTCTAATGCCACAACTACAAGTCTGACATTAGTAGATATTACTGGATTGACTATTCCCTTGATTGCTAATGCCATATATGAATTTCTAGCGGTTATGACTTGTCAATCCCCAGACGCAAATGGAAATAGGTATGGTGTTCAATTTAGCGCTGCTGGGGGTGGGGTTGAGGGGAGCATCTTAGCAGATACTACAGGCATTACAGTTCAACTATGTGAACGAATAAGTACTCTAAATACAATGACTACTGCTTGTGTTACGGCTATTGCAATTGAGCCGGTATCATTACGTGGAATTGTAACTACTGATGTAAATCCTGGAGACTTTAAAATACAGCACGCAAAGGTTACTTCTGGAACAGCTACAGTATATGTCAACTCTTATTTGAAAGTCACAAGGATTGCATAATGGGCGACCTTACAACTACCAATACAAACTACCCTAATACCCTGGATACTGCAACAACTTTGGCAGATAATACAGATACCGTTCTTGCCATACACCAGAATGCCCCAAATACTGCAATTATTGCTCTAGAAACAGAATTGGGTTTGACTCCAAAAGGAACGGCGGCTACTTTGGCTGCACGGCTTGGTATCAATCTCCATGCAGATGGCGGCCTATTACGTGGTACTTCTTTTCCTGTAAGCCCCCCAAATGTTCCACATTTATTTTACAGGACTGATACAAATTATATATATGTTTATAATACAGTAACAGCGCAGTATGATATTATAGCAAACTTAAATGTTCTTGCAAACTATGTACGTTCCGATACAGCTACAACAATAGCGGCAAGACATACATTTAATCCAACCTCAGCTAATTCTCCTTTTATTTTGGGAGCGAATGCTCAAGGACAAAATGTTGTTGGATTAGATGCTGATACAGTAGATGGAAAACATCCGGCTGTTATGTCTGGACTCGCTACTTTAGATGCTTCATCTTTAGTAGTTCAGAATCCTACTAATGCGACTGTAACACCA
>ERZ1292632.525-Hain-H43-01um-R2-525-length-41869-cov-8_pt1 | contig 41869 bp, 63 predicted proteins | sample MGYA00564407_ERZ1292632 | MGnify/ENA primary metagenome ERZ1292632 (study PRJEB36523, sample SAMEA6512637) | groundwater metagenome | collected 2019-01-08 | study: AquaDiva: Metagenomics assemblies of 32 groundwater samples | reverse complement strand
GTGTACTATGCCTCTGGAAAAGATAGGTCGTGGATGGATAACGCTGCTTCCAGAGGATGAGAAAGAAATACAGAAATTGGCTTTGGGGCAGAGGGGGAAGGGTGGGGGTGCAGACAGCTATGAAGGAGCACCTTCTCGTAGTGCTGAGTGGCAGTGAACGCTACACCAGCCCTCACCCCAAATAAAGGAGGAGACAATGGGAACTCTCCAACTTATTAGACTTTCAGATAATAAAGAGACAGTGCTTGAAGAAACTTCCGTACCCGATAATTTTAGTAGCGACGGTTTTTTTTGTTCGCCAACTCATATAGAAACCCTAGAAAAACACTATGCTAAAACAGGTAAGCCCAAGAGAAGCTATATTGATGTCGTCTATATTACGAGGCGCCAGATTGAGAGGGAATACCCGGAGTAGAAAGAATTAAAATGGCGAAACCAGTATACTTTGATGGCGGGTTTATTCGTCTTAGTTGCGGACATTTAACTTTCAGGCAGGCAGATATAGACAAACTTTTAGAGGAAGGATTCGATTGCGAAATAAGTTGCTTAGAGTGCCTAAATAAAGGAGCGACATCTACGTTACTGGAGAGATGGAAAAACTTACGCAAGATGTGGGGTATAGATGATGGATAAAGAAATAGCGGAAATCCGTGAGGGGTTAGCGGAGCTAATTAACGATGTGGACTATCTATTAAATCTGCACACCGGCGCCCCATTTGAACCTATGCCTTTAACTGCCTTTGAGCCTAACGCTAAGCTTTACGAGGTAATGCAACGAGTAGTTTCTATTCAAGGAGAGGTAAACTTCTTGATGAATAAACTCAACGAGCATCTCGACCAGAGCAAAAAGAAACGGAAGGGAAGGTATCTCTAAACTTTGGCAGAAAGAACCGTGGCGGTCAATATATTATTTCTTATAAATATAATATATAGGCGGTCCTTAACGCTTAGCTTCCAAACTTAACCCGTTAATTGGGCGTTAGGAGAGCGTTAGGATTTCGTTAGCTAAAGTAAGAAACGTTAGCGGTTTATATCTAGGGCGTAAGCTAGCGTTAGAAAGCGTTAAAAATGGATAAAAGGGTAGAACACCTAACGACCTTGATTAAGGAATTGGTCTTGAGTAGCAAGGGACGCATCTCTTACACTCATGTTGATAAGGAATTAGATATAACTACGCCCGAAGAGAAAACATTGCGCCGCGTAGTTTTCAGGGAACTTTGCGATAAGAGTTTAGTGCGGCGCGATGAGAAACTTAGCGGCGTTTACTGGCGGATTGATGAGGAAGCTCCCCTGATTGATTGGCAGAAAGCCGACCCCACTAATGTAATCAAATTACAATTCCCTTTTAAATTAGAACGATACGTAAAGATATTTCCCAAGACTATTATTATCGTGGCTGGGGAAAAGCAAGCTGGTAAAACGCTTTTCCTTTTCACTTTTACTTTATTAAACATGGAGCATTCCCTGGGAGTAGACTTGTTTAACAACGAAACTGGCAAAGAGCAAATGAAGGAACGCTTAGATAACTTCTCGATTAAAATATCTAACCCGCCCCCGTTCAGAGCATTGGAGAGATACGACAACTTTGCTGATGTAATAGACCCTAATAAAATAAGTGTGATAGATTATTTAGATACCAATAGCGAAGTCTACGAGGTCGGCGTGGAAATAGATAGGATATTCCGCAAACTCCAAAAGGGCATTGCCGTAATCGGACTCCAGACCCCACCCCCAAGTCACGTTTTTGTAAAAGGTCGAGAAAAGTGGGTGCATAGAGATTTAGCCTATGGTGGAGGTTTTACAGCTAAAAGAGCGGCGCTTTATCTTAGACTTGCCGGGAATACTCTTAAAATCGTTTATTGCAAAACGCCGTCAAATCCAACCGTTAACGCCAATAATAAGCAATGGAAATATCAAATAAACAAAACGGGGACCGAATTTATACATATTTCGGATATGGAAGAGATTGAGCAGGATGAATTACTTTAAGGAGGTAAAATGAGAAAGTCGGGATTGGCCTTTCACTGCCATCACAATACGCTCGCTGAATACGTTAGCGACTTTGACGAGAGGATAGACGATATAGTCCAGAATAAACCCGTCAACGAGCAAGCGTTGAGGCTGCGGCTATTTAAGCTCGTCCCAACGGATAGGTTGCCTCCCGAACTGGCGAAGGCAACAGAGGTCTATGACAAGGCATATGAAGTCTGCGATAAGGCAAGTGAAGCCTACATTAAGGCATATGAAGCCTACTCTAAGGCAATGGAAGCCCACAATAAGGCAAGGGAAGCCCACAATAAGGCAATGGAAGCCCACAATAAGGCAAAGGAAGCCCACAATAAGGCAAGGGAACGATTTGCCCCCGAACTAGAGAGACTACACGCCGAGTTGTGTCCGAATTGCCCCTTCGACAATAAGACTATCTTTGCTAATGAGGAGGTAAAATAGATAAATTTACCTTTGGAAATTCCCAATCTGCGGTGAACTTAATAACTAATATATTGGAAAACCCCGAATATAAGGTCTATACTAGAAAAGTCGCTCGTTTATTAGGCAAACAATTTAAGGCTTTCCTTGCCGTAATTGAAATCTCAGATAAAGAGACGCGGGAAGCCGCTCTAAAGATGTGGCACGATAAATTTAAGGAGAGAACGGAGAATTTGCCCGAAGTTATTAAAACGCATATTCGTTGTGTGGAAACGGGGAAATATCGCCAATTATTGAAGAATAAAAAAGCTAACGCGAGTTCAAAAAATGAGAGTAAAAATAGGCCCGTTGGATAAATTGCTGGCTCATTATATAAAATTAAGAGATAAGAATTGCCAACGCTGCGGTGGTTCTGGCGGATTGCAGACAGCGCATTTTATTGGTAGGTCTCGTAAGTCAACTCGTTATGATGAAAGTAATTGCATTTTATTGTGCTTTGGGTGCCACCAACATTTTCACAGTCGCCCTTATGAATGGACGGAATGGTTTAAGCGGTACTTAGGGGAGGAAAGATTTAACGCACTTTTAGGAAGGGAAAGAATAACCTATCCGAAACCCGATAAAAAACTTATAGCGTTGTATCTTAAAGAGCAAATCAAACAACTTGAGGAGGTAAAATGAGAAAGTCGGGATTAGCCTTTCATTGCCATCACGATACGCTCGCTGAATACGTTAGCGACTTTGACGAGAGGATAGACGATATAGTCCAGAATAAACCCGTCAACGAGCAAGCGTTGAGGCTGCGGCTATTTAAGCTCGTCCCAACGGATAGGTTGCCTCCCGAACTGGCGAAGGCAACGGAAGTCTGCGATAGGGCAATTGAAGCCTACATTAAGGCATATGAAGTCTGCGATAAGGCAATGGAAGCCCACTATAAGGCAAGGGAACGATTTGCCCCCGAACTAGAGAGACTACACGCCGAGTTGTGTCCGAATTGCCCCTTCGACAATAAGACTATCTTTGCTAATGAGGAGGTAAAATAGATGCCTTCCAGAAAATTACCCTTAGATAACTCTCCCGAAGCTCGGGAAATCAAAAAAGAGTATGAGTTTGCGCCCCGAAGCAAATTGGAGGAGTGGACGGAGAAATATCGCTTTGCCGACGTGTCGTCTTTTGTATCGCAAGTCAACAAAAAGTGGAACTTGCGTCGTAAGTGGATACCCGATAGTGGTTTCCGAGCCCCGGATAAACCCGACCCGATTTTGAAACTATTATCGGTTAAGATAAAGCCGTACGCGCCGATAAAATTAAAAGGCAAAGGAGACCCCGAAACACAGGTGTTGCTCTTTAACGACCACCACGCTGGCGAAATAACATCATCCTATAATCCTAAAGTGTATCATCAAAGGATGGATAATCTTTATAAAGGGATGTTGGGGATTACTTACTTGCATCGCAATATGTATCCTGTAAACGATTTAGCGATTATACTTTTGGGCGATATGGTGCATGGAGAAAACCCCAAACAGGGCGCTAAAATAGGCACGGTATCTTGCGGAGCGCAGGAGCAAGTTTATGATATTGCCCTGCCTGAGCTTACTAACTTTGTTATATCTCTTAAGGAGCACTTCAAATCTATCAAACTATATGCGGTTAGGGGCAATCACGGCAGATATTCCAGATATGCGCCGCCTACATCTAACTGGGATATTATGCTCTATAAGGCATTAAAAAATGTGGTTAAAACGCATGGTATGGAAATGTCTATCTCGGATGATTTCAATCTTATTGCTACAATACAGGGCTTCAGGTTCTTTTGCTTTCACGGAGACCAGATTAGAAGCGTGCAGGGTATTCCCTATTTTGCTTTAATTAGAAAGGTAATGTCATGGAATACTACCTTTCAAGGATTCCCTTATGCTTTGTGTGGGCATTGGCATAAGGATGACTTTTTAAGAATCTCCTCTGAGACCAAGCTAATTATAAACAGTTCGCTTGTGTCTGACGACCCCTATGCCTTAGAAGTCATTGGCACAAGTTCTATCCCGGCTCAGGCCATCTTCGGCGTGCATAACCGAGTAGGCTTAACATGGTATTATTCGCTGGTGGCTGATTCAGCCTTTTACCCTAAGAAGGAGTAAAATGTGGATATAATTACGGTGGCAAAGATATTGGTTTTGGGTGGGACTTGGATATTGCAGGACGCAATAGCCTCGCTTCTTTATTACCTGAATAGAGACGACCAGAGTTGGCATTACGACCAATTACTTAGATGTCTTCGTGGATTGATTGGCGTGTTATTTATAGCGATAGGATTTTACTTATAAAGGAGGGTAATGGAAATTAAATATCCATTAGAAATTCAAGTTGGGGGACGTTCCTTTAAGGTGGAATTTACTCGTAACCTTATACGAGATGGGTATAATCGTGGCGATGTTACGTGGCATAAATCAATAATGCGACTAGACGATAATATGTTAGAAGATATAACCAATATAACATTTCTCCACGAATGCATCCATATTATTGATGAGATTTTTGCGGCTGGCCAACTTTCGGATAATTTAACCTCCCAAATATCAGAGGGATTATATCAGATATTAAGAGGTCTCGGCATAAGATTTGTTAAATAATGCTTACGCTTGGGGGTAAAAGATGTGGGTTAAAATAGGGAAGCCGATTAAATGCCCCTATTGCGAGACTCCGTTTTACCACAATGGCAGGGTAGAACTTCAGAGATGTCCCCATTGCGGCGCCGAACTTATTTGTTAAAATGAATAAGAACGGCAGACCAAGGGGAATTGAAGAAACTGAATCTCGTAAAAGAATACCTAGCTATTGGATTGATACGGGATGCCCCACAGCTAGGGAGATTTTAAGGCTTCCTGCGCTTTGTGTGAATTGCCTCTTCCCAAGATGTATTGAGGATAACTTTAGCACATCTTACGAGAAAACAAAATATATCAGGGAATTAAGGAGGTTATATGGCGGATTTACCCCGATACCCAGAACTCAATCGCATTAGCTTACTTTATCCCTCCCCTCAAATTTTGTTGGGGCAAGAAATTTATTGGACTGAGAAAAGGGATGGTAGCCAACTGAGAATAGCCCTAATTGAAGGTGAAATAAAAATTGCTACTCATCATCAAGAGGAAGCTGCACAAGAATTCCAAAAGTATTTTAACCAAACAGAGCAAGCAGCGGGAGTAAGGGAATTCTTGAAAGATTCAAATGGTTTGGGGGATAACCCAGCCTGTAACTTTGATATTGGGGCTGTCGTTTTTGGGGAGCTTTTATCTAAAGGTAAAAGCCCTGCCCGTTTTGAATACCATGACAAATATGAATTTATAATATTTGATATTTGGGCACGAAGGGAGGAAAGATTTTTGTCCTATAACTCGCTTTATCAGCAGGCTTATCATTATTCATTACCGGTAGTTGAATGTTGGGCAATGACTCGGCATACAGATTTAGAGTCTTTATATTTGTATAGAGACGAAATGCTAGTGCTAGCGAAAGAGAAAGGACGAGAGGGCATTGTCCTTAAAAATTATCACGACCAGATTTTCGCCAAAGAGAAGTTAGATATTCCCATTATTCCCAGGGTAAAGATTGAGCAGGGAGAACCCCGTAATCCTGAACTACCCAATAGTGAGGTTATGGGCGCAATAGCCAAAGCGCATGCTGATTTGGGGGAATCTTTTAGAGACAAGAAGGTTGCGATGCCCCTTATTGCTAGATATGTATCTGAGGAACAAAAAAAGCATCAGTGTTCTAAACCAGCACAAAATCTTTTTAGTTATTACCAGGAATATATTGAGGAATTAAGCAGACTACACAGGAGCGACGGTAGCGGGTCAATTTGAAAAAGGAAAAGGGGTGATGTATAATGAAATTAATCGAAACAAATAAGGGGGTTATTGTAATGGCCGATGCAATGGATTATGCTATGTGGAAATCCGAAAAGGCTTGGGAATTGGCTATGCGGATTATTCCCAAGCAACCTGAGCAAACAGGAACATGGACGGAATCGAATTATTTAAAGAAAGCACAAGAGGAACTTTATAAGGCTTACGACATCGTGACTACGGTGTTCTCGGATAGGGATTAGCAAGCGTCTTATGCGGTCCAGCGAAGTTGTAATACATGAAGCGATAGGTTAAAAAATAACGACTGGGCGGACCAATTTGTGTAAGGGCTTCCCGACTCGATTGGCTGCAAGTTTCCATCTCAAGAGCCGTACGGCTTTCCTCTATAGGAATACGTTATATAGTCGCTTAAGATATCGCCCGAAATCGTCCGTCCTTATCTTGCGGTTCCCCGTTTGTCGATATCACGCTGCGATCGTTACCCGTAGTGCTAGCGCTATGAGTATCGCATAGCGTTAAATATCTCCCTTCAGGAAAGCCGTATCTATCTGAATTCAGCCCGTATCTCGAACGACGCACTATAGAACTTATGTAAACCCCGAATAGATACGATTAGGGCGGATTCGCCCGATGGGAGACCTTATCGTAGACCTTTTCGGCTTGGGCCGTCGTCTCCCTATAGACCTAGAATACGAAGCGCCGATTTATTAATAAGGATTATAATAAGTGTTTAACCCTCTCCGAACAATTTACAGTTCCGACCTTTTCTGGTTATGTTAACTTACACGGGGGCTTGACAAGAGAGAAGAAGGGGCGTATAGTGCTAGCAGGTAGATGAAAGGCAGAGGGTCGATAACGATAGGGATGCGCATATCCGATATTGATTTCGGATTAGTCAAAGAAAGGGCCGAAAAGAAAGGATTAACGCCGACGGAATGGTGCAAACAGGCGGTAATCCGCGTCGTTCATAGCGCTAGCAAAGTTGCTAGCACTACAAAGAGGTTAGAGTTATACAATCCTACCGTTCACAAAGCAGGGGACAGGGTATTAGTAAGGAAAGGCGGGAAGTTAGTAGAGACGGTAATCCCGGAGTTAGACATGGATGGCAATCCGATTGAACCTTTATATCAAGATGCGGCAAACATTTAACAGTAATTAAGAGTGCGGTTTTAGCCTTCGGGCGCAGCATTATTAAGAAAAAAGGGCAGGTGAAATAATGAATTGGTTTATCAATGAGTTGCTCAATGGGTCTGCGGAGGATTGGTTTGCCATTGGGATATCCGCAATTATCATTGCCGCGCTTATTTATCTTCTAGTAGCGATGCTTCGTTTGGAGTAAATAAACAGAAAAGGCTACTTTAAGCAGTATGAAGCCATACTTTCAAGACTCGCGCGTTACAATCTATAACAAAGATTGCCGTTCTATGGAGGAATTAGGGGATGAAAGCGCGCAGATGGTCGTTACTTCTCCTCCTTTTTGGGGTTTAAGGAAGTATGCTGGCTTGCCCGATTTGATATGGGGTGGGGATGAGAAGTGTGAGCATAGGTGGGTAGATAGTTCACTCCCAAAAAGCGGAGGAGTTGGCGACTATGAAGTTGGTAGGGTAGGCAACGCTCACGCAAGAATAGCCTCACACGAGGTAAAACCTTCCGACGTCTGTTCTCTCTGTGGTGCTTGGAAAGGTAGTTATGGACTTGAGCCGACACCAGAAATGTACGTCCAGCACACTGTTGAGATATTGAGGGAAATAAGGCGGGTATTGAGAAAAGACGGAGTGGTGTTTTGGAATATAGGGGATAGCTACGCGGGAAGCGGCAAGGGGCAAAATGCGGATGGCTCGCCCGGTAAATCGGGCAAACTCCAGCAATCTAATAAGGGAACGCAAGTCGGCGGCATTCCCATTTCAAGATTTGATAAATGGAATAGCGATACCCCGGGCTCAATTCAAGTTAGCCATAATACGCCGAAGGCTAATTATAATGGCTTGAAGCCCAAAGACCTTTGCCTAATTCCCTTCAGAGTAGCCATTGCCGCTCAAGAGCATGGCTGGTGGGTAAGGTCGGTTATTATCTGGTCTAAGCCTAATCCTATGCCCGAAAGCGTTGCCGATAGACCGACAGAAAGCCACGAGTATATCTTAATGCTGACTAAATCAAAGAATTATTATTGGGACGCGGAGGCGGTAAGGGAACCTAGCCATCCAGAAACTTGGGGCGCAGACAAGGATGGTAGTTACTTTGGTCAAGATACTAAAAACTATGTTTTGGCTGGCGTTCAAAGCCCATCGGATATTAAAAAGTCGATAGGTGCTAAAGCGAGAGGGACGGACAGGAAAGGACGCAGGAGTAACAACCCCGAACTTGGCAACAGAAACTTTATGCCTATTCAACAGGAGCAACGTCGCGGACAAGATATGTTTGATAATCCTGCAGGTCGCAACATCCGCTCGGTATGGGAATTTCCAACTCAACCTTATCCCAAAGCCCACTTTGCCACCTTCCCAGAGAAATTACCCGAGATATGTATTAAGGCAGCCACGCCAGAAGTAGGATGCTGTAGTAAATGTGGAAAGCCGTGGGAGAGAATAGTAGAAAGAGGTAATTTAGTTCCCGATAGACCTCAAAATAAACCAAGAGGGAACAAGCGTGGTGATGGCTATGTTAAAAATGCTATGACCCCAGCAGGCGAAACACAAGGGCATCCCAATTTCCATTATGAAACAGAAACCCTCGGCTGGCAACCAGCCTGTAAATGTAATGCCGATAAAATCCCCAGCCTAGTTTTAGACCCTTTCTTAGGCTCAGGGACTACTTTAGCCGTAGCCAAGAAACTAGGTCGGCGCGCTGTAGGTTATGAACTATCGGAAGAATACTGTAAATTAGCTTTAGAAAGAAACCGCCAAGGGGCTTTGATATAATCCAACCAAAAATGAGGTTTTCGGCAGTAAGGGGTGCTATAATTAAAATAAAGCGCCCGTAAAGTCAAGGAGGTGGGATATGTCTCCTGCTAAAAGCAAGCGCCAACAAATGTTTATGGCCGTGGAATTACAAAGAAAAAGAGCAGGCAAAAAAACCAAAACGGGAATGTCCGAAAAACAATTAAGGGAATTTGCCTCTACTCCAAGAAAAGGATTGCCTGCTCGTAAAAAGAAGAAATGAACAAAGTAAGCGCGCTTACCGTAACCAGAATCGAGTCTTGGCTCAATGAATCCAGGGAAACCAGAATGGGTCAGGCCGAGTTCAGGAAAGACCTTCATATTTCCTATCCGAGATTCGCCCAAATAGCGCAATCCGTTAAGGTTAGAAAAGCCTCCGCGACAAATCGAGAACAAAGCATACAAGATATACGGCGCGTTATGGAAAACACCCTTACCGGTAAGCCCGTAATGCAGAAAACCATAGAAAGAACCCGGCAGATACTTAACGCCAAAGAGGGCGTTTTAGTCAAAACCACAAAGAATCCCCTGAGAATGAAGGATGCGGTAATTCAAAGCCTTTTTCGGAAAGCCGTATCTGGAGACCATAATGCCGCCTTTAGATTGGCTCAGATTATGGGTTGGATTATAGAAAAGAGAGAAGATAAACACACTTTTGTTTTGAATGCCGATGACCATTTACGAATCCGAAAAGAAGCCCAACGAAGAATATCGGAGCTTTCTGGAATATCAGACGGAACTGGAAGCGTGTTCCCGGAGCAACCTTTACTTCTTGAGCAAATACGGCAAGATACGCGATAAGTTAAAGGGGGTTATACCCTGGGAAAGTTGGAAGCATCTGGTATACCTTCTAGATTGTCTCAATAGACATCGCTTCATAATTATTCTCAAGGCAAAGCAAATTGGTATTACTTGGAGTATGGGTGGAGACAATCTACATTTAGCTACATTCAAGGAAGGCGTTAATATCCTCACCCTATCTAAGGGCGAAAGGGAAGCCGTTGAAAGTCTTGATTATTCCCGCTTCGTCCACGACAATCTCCCCGACTTCTTGCGTTTATCCTATGATAAAAATCAGGAAGGCTTATTAACCTTTCCCGCAATGCAATCTAAAATAAGAGCCCTATCTTCCACAGAAGACGCTGGAGTTGGTTTCGGCGGCGCGACCCGCGTGGTTATGGATGAGTTTGAATATCATCCCTACGATAGAAAAAATTACGCTGAAATAGTTCCCCCCATAATGGAAGGGGGACAGTTGGTAATCCTGTCGACCGCCGATAAGTGGAAAACAGGGACTTTGTTCAAAGAACTGTATATCGCTGCTAAACGCGGCGATAATATGTTTTATCCTATATTCTTCCCGTACGATGTTTTACCTAATAGAACTCCCGAGTGGTGGGACGCTTTGCCCTTACCCATTCCCGATAAGGAATGTCGCTATCCCCGCAATGAGGATGAGGCGTTAGAATCAATTAAGTCCCGCCGTTTCTTCGACAATGCGGCTATCGAATTGATGTATCAGGATATAGGGCGACCCGTAGAATGTCTTTTATCTCAAAAATATCCTTCAGTTAGAATTTATAAATTGCCCGTTATCGGTAAAAGATACTGTCTGTTTACCGACCCGTCGGACGGTAAGGAAGACCCTCACGCCACGATTGTAATCGACCAGACTGGCGAACAGGTTGCGGAATCGCACGGCAAGGTTCCTGCGGATATGTGCGCCTTGATACACGACGAACTGGTCAGATTCTATAACGTCTTCAACGCCTACGATTTAGTAGGGGGCGCCGGGATGGTTATGCGTGATAAACTCAGGGACTTGGGCACGCCTAATCAATGCCCCACATTAAAGATGGATTTAACCCTTGACGCTACAGGGAAAACAGGATGGTGGGGTGGTGGGAAAATCTGGAATGCTGCAATTTGGGGACTAGAGGAAGCAATACGATTACGTCAAATTATACCTAGAAGTAAAGAGTGTCTGGACGAATTCAAGACCTTTGTGGTGGAAGAAGGAAAAGACCCAGCTAAACTTAAAGGCACTCACGATGATTATATCGACGCTTGGAGTCGCGTCTTACTTCTGAGGAAGTATCTGCCATTCCGATTAAGTCCGATAAAAAGTTATCCATATAAGCAAGTCTAAAAGAATAAGGTATAATTATAAGAGGGGGCTACGCCCCCTTTTTATTTGGAGGATATATGCGCTCTATAGAGGAAATTCGCGACCTTAAAAACTATTATTTAACCGAGTTTTATTCCGTTGTCCGCAGAGAGCAGAACTTAGACGCTGAATTTTACAACGACATCTTTGATGTCCCTCAAATTAAAACGCCAACTAAATTATCCCGTACTGGTGGGGGTAGGGAGAGAGTGGATGTTCCGGTTAGCCAAATCTCCGCTTATAAAATAACCGCGCATAGAAAACCCATTCTAGGTAGAAAAGGTGTAAGCAAAGAGGCTCAGGACTCGGCAATTAAAATCAGCCGAATGGTAAATGAGGACTGGATCGCCCGCATGATGAAACGGAACCCCAGTCCTCTAAGGGAGTTCTTGCTTAATTTGTTCCTGCGGGGGGAGGCATGGTGGCATCCAGTCCATAACGAGAGATGGGTAAGTAAACCAATAGACAGGAACGGCTCGCCCGTCTTATTTTTAGTGCCCGACCCCATGATAATTTACGCCTCTCCCAACGAAGATGAAAACGGCATCCCCGAACACGTTATTGTCTGGTATGAAAGAATGCCCTGGCTTATTAAACAGAAATACCCTGCTTGGAATAATCCTAAACACGCTGGCGAAAAGGGTTATAAGCGAACCGTAGATTGGTTGGAATGGTGGGAGAAGGATTCTAGATACTTTGAGGCGGACGGAGGACCCGTTCTATCGGGCGGCGTTCAGGAAAACATTTACGGTTTTCCTCCCTTCGTGCATAAACTCTCGGGGTTCGGTAAGGAATCCCCGGAAGGTAAAATGGAAGATAGCGTTGTCGGCATTTTAAGGCAACACCGCGATTTACTAAAAAGGGAATGCGCTATAACTAGCGATGTAGACAACGCCATTCACATGTTCGCTAATAGAAGTTTCGACGCGCAACCCATAGACGATATGCACAACATACCAGATGGATTTGCTCAATCCTATGAAGTGGGTAGCGGCATGGTGCACGAATTACCTTTCGGCATTACGATAAAGCGGGCTGAGGACGCCCTACCGGAGCCTGCGTTATTTCAATATCTTTATACAGTGCGGGCGGATATAGGCAGAATAACCCCGACAACGCTAACCGGCGCTCCTGTCGGTGAAACGGGAAGATTACAAGATATTACTCGGCAGATTGCAATGGATAGATTTGCCGACCAGATTAAGGCAACCGAGAATTCTATGGCTACCGTTTTCTCAATGGCGCTTCGCATGGTTGATAAAATTCCTAAGCTTCTACCGGATGAACTAAGCCACGAAGATATTACCGAGAACTATAAAATAGATGTGGAACTAAAGGCGGAAGACCCGATTCAGGCGGATAGGTTGGCGACTAGGGGTTCAAGACTATATCAAGTCGGCGAAATAGATTTAATGACCAACCTAGTAGAATATCAAGGCTATACTGCGGAGAGAGCTAAGGAAATCATTACCAATATTCTAATCGACCGAGTTACCTTCCAGAATCCCGATGTGGCGGCTCTTATGGGATTGATTGCTGCCGATGAAATGGGTATGTCTGAGGAATACGCTTTCTTGAAACAAATGAGACAGCAAGTGGAGGGACAACGGGGATCGGCCGAGCCGTTAAGCCCGACTGAAAAGAGGCGGGCCGCTGGTGAAACCAAAACCCCCCAGGGCGAGGAGATGATGGACGTATTTATGGGCGGTTATGGAGCAAGGCGGAGCCCTACTGCCTTTAACCGAGGTGCACCGTGAAAGACAACCCGATGGATTCAATTAAGGAGGGAGTAGTGGAACGCTTAGGATGGGCGAGAGAACGGTTTTCTAAGGAATGGAAAGGCGTTAAGCCGTTTAATAAACCCCAACTTTCAAATGAGGAGCTATTGTATATTTATGAAAACATGTCCCCTGAAGACGAAGCCTTTATCAAGGGGAAGTATGGAGAGGATATAGTTAATCGGAGATTTATGGAGATGCAGAGGATAAAAATGAGGAGACGAAGATATGGCGGAACCTAGAAGATACGAACGGAAATGGTGGGAGAAACCACCCTGGGAATGGGAGTGGGGCGAATTTGGGGAATCCCTTACTAAGGAGTGGATGCCGCCCAAGAAACCTGCGGAGGAAATTCCTTGGCTGAAAGTGCAACCCGGCGTATTTCAAAGAAAAACACCCTCCCCAACGTCAACCGTTGTTTCTCAACCGCTTGCTCCTCAACCGCTTGCTTTGGGCGCAGGATTTAGGGGAGCGGAGATGGCTAGATTTGAAACGGATGAAAGAAGGCGAATAATTGAAGCCGCTCAATATTATGCTAAAGGATTGGGGATTTATTGGGCGGATTTGGAGCAAGGGCTTATAGGGGGATTTGAATATGGCTTTATGCCGACAACTCCCTTAAAACAATTACAATATGAAGTGGATAAACTCAAATTTGAATGGGAAAGGAATATATCGGAACCTGCGCGGAGGGAAACAGGAGGCGCCCGAAAACCGACTGGCGGCGCCGCGCCCGATTGGATAAATATAGTAAGGCAAGCCGCATCTGAAGAAGAACTAATGGAGATTATGAACCAAGCCCGCAGCCAGATTTTTACTGGCGGAAAGACTATGGACGAATTACAGACGGCGGGGCAAGGTTTACAAGCGTTGGGGAATCAGGCCAATATAAGACAAGCGGAATTGCAAAAAGCGGAATCGCGAGTATTATGGCAGGAATTCCCCGAACATCGAGGGGAATTCGAGAGGATATTTAAGCAAGGAGTTCAAGCAGGCGGTCGTCCATTCCAACCTATGTTCGGTCAACCAACTGCTGAAAACGAATACGGACAATGGCTTAAACAGCAACCTTGGTTTGAGAAGGAAAGACTAAATAGGGAAACTAACTTATATCGATTATTCCCCTCCGTCTATCCCTGGTATGCGAGATATGCTGAGGAAGCCGGTCATCTACGCAAGTCCTTTAAGGACTGGCTTCAAATGACCCCATTGGCTAGGGCCGCTTTGGAAGCGGAGCAGGAAGAAAAAATGAGACCCAGGGAAACCCGAACCCCATCGTGGATTCCTGCCAGACAAAGGGGATAAGATGCCAACCAAATTAGAAACCCTAAAATTGGCGATAGCTGAGGAAATTGCTAAACTTGAGGCGCGGAAACGATTAACCGAGACGCCTCAAATTGAGATACCGCAACCTGAGATTCCAACTTGGGAACAAACACCTGAAACTTTTGAGAGAGAATTTAAAGTTAGACCTTGGATGCCCGCAAAAGCAATAACTCCCTTGCCCCCTGTTGCGCCCTTGCCCCCTGCCGCGCCTTTAGTTCCTAAAGAAGAGAAACCCGTTGAAGTTCCATTCTGGCAAAGGGCATTACAGGTTTTTACTGCGCCTTTTGACTGGGTAGATGAAAACATTATTAAACCAGGGCTTGCCTTGGCAGGCACAACGGTAGGATTTGTCCCTGAAGTAGAAAGACTGCCAGGCGAGGATTTCTTTGAGTGGAAGAAAAGGTCTTGGGAAGGATGGGAAGCTCCTGGATTTGATATAAATGTTCCTTGGAGTGATGAACCGTGGAGAATTGACTTAAAAGGCGTTATGGAAATAGCCCCTTGGCTATTGATACCTGTGGCAGGTCAGGTCGGCGGTGGAGTTAGGGCAGCCGTAGGCATAGCTGGTTTTCTTGGTAAGGCAGGTAAGGCGGGGCGTGTTCTTGGAACGGTAGTTGAATATTCCCCTTGGGGGTTAGTTGAGAAGACGGCTGGCGTAGCGATTAAAGGTGGATTTAGAGCAGTAGGCTCAGTAAGTAGTAAAGTAAGCACCGCAGTTGGCGAAAAACTATACGGCAAATATGTGCCGCCTCCAGTATCGCCAGCAGTGGCAAAACTCACTCAATATATAAAAGAGGCGGTCGTCCCAGCCCGTAAAGCATTCAAGAAGGAAATACCAAAATTACGAGCCAGGCAGGAAACTCAACTTCGGGAAGTGCACGCCAAATACCTGCGTGGCGAGGTCGGCCTTGAGGACTTAAATATAGCCGAAGCTATCGCCAAAAAAGGGGCCGTCAAGCCTGAGTTTGCCTTAACCGCTGAAGCGTTAGCCGCTAGACAAGCCAAAGCCATCGCAGAAGTTGAGTCCAGAATATCTAGTGGCGAACTTACCGAAGCTGGCGGGAAGGCGTTAATCACTAAACTAAAGAAAGCTCCTGCCTTTACCGCAGTATCCTTTAAGGCTTCAGAGGTTAAGGAGTTAAACGATATGATAATTAGTGGGGTGGAAAGCGGATTAGTGAAAGCGGAGAGTGGGGAAGCCTTACGCAATTTTTTCCTTGTTGGGGATTTGCCGATGCCCTATAATCTTAGGGATTGGGCTAAGGTTTTCGGTAATGATTTTGCGAAAGCGGTAGGGCAACTCAGAACCCCCCAAGCTGCCAGCCAGTTAGTTGACGCTCTCAATTTACCGCGTTCTCTTCTTGCTTCTTCCGACTTATCGGCTACCTTTAGACAAGGATTGATATTAGGGTTATTACACCCAACGAGAGCGCCTGTCTGGTTTGGAAGACAGATTAAAGCATTTCTCTCCGAGAAGTTATCCTTAGAAATGGATGACGCTTTAAAGATGCGTCCCCTGTTTAAGCAGGCTGTTACCGATGGGGTATATTTTGCCCCAATGAAAGGGGCCGTTCCCACAAAAGCCGAAGAAAGTTTTATGTCCGACTTAGCTCGGCGCATTCCTGTAGTTAGAAGGTCGGAGAGAGCTTTTATCACCTATCTAAACGAAGCCCGCATGACTGCCTATGAAGCCGCTCACGGGGCTATGACGGCGCAAGGCGCAACGCCAGAGATGTTTAAGCTATTGAGCGGTTTTATTAACATGGCTTCCGGGCGAGGAACTTTGCCCAAGGCGCTTGAGAAGTATAACCCTGTTCTTAATACAGTACTTTTCTCACCAAAACTTCAGGCGGCGACCTTGCAATTACCTAGACAAATAGGTAGGATGTTACTTTCTAAAAATCCTTATATGAGGAAGGAAGCAGCTAAGGCTTTGATAACTTTTGTTGGTGGCGGGTCTGCCGTATTGGGTTTAATTAAAGCAATGGGTGGTAAGGTGGAATTGGACCCCCGTTCTGGAGATTTCGGTAAGATTGTTGTGGGCGAGACGCGGCTGGATATATGGAGAGGTTATGTGCAATATGCTCGTTTTGCGGCGCAAATGCTTTCCGGCGAGCGAAAATCAGCTTACGGCAATATGAATAAGGCGGAAAGGGGGGAAATCGCCTCGCGATTTTTACAGTCGAAGAGTTCGCCTGTCTTTGGTTTAATGGTTGACCTCCTTCGTGGCGAAACCTATCAGGGCGAACCTATTTTCAAAGATACTACGGGATTTCTCAGCGCAGTTAAGGAACGAGTTTTACCTCTTGCCGTTCAAGATGTAATAGACGCTATGGAGCAAAATGGCGTAAATAGTTTATGGGTGGCTGCCCCAGCTACGTTGGGCGTAGGCGCTTTGACTTATGTTAATAACTATGTTCGCGTTAAGGAAAAGATAGCTAAGGAGATGGGATTTAAGTCGTGGGACGATATCGACCCCAAAACTCAGAGGGAAATACAAAATAGAAATGCCGAATTACAAGCAGCCGCGATTGAGTTCGACCGGCAAATCATGGGAACGGCGTGGGGGGACTGGAGCTTAGCTGGTAATGCCGTTGAGGATGTATTTAGGGGGAATGTTGATTTGGCGGTGGCGCAATTCCGAGAAACGAAAGATGGTTATCAATTCCGAGAAAAAGTAAGGGACGCTTTTACAGCAAGGCGCGGCGCTTATGCGGTTAGGGATAAAGAACCTAGATTTGAGGATATAATTAAGCGGTTGAAAACAAAGGATACGGCTGAAGCCTTAGTTGGCTTGGGTCCCGAACAAATGGCAATCCGCATCTATAATAACGCTCTCTGGGGCGATGATATGTACGACGAATTTGGCGATTATAGATTTGATGAAGCCGAAATACGGAAAAAACTACTACAAACGCAATTAGGCAATGAATTTTTCAAATACGTAGAGGAATATCAGGGTTTAAAATACGAGAACTTCCCGCCGGAGTTTCAAGAATTAGTCAAAGCGAAAATCGCAATGCGCCCTTATTGGCAAGTCCAATCGGATGTGGAGAAGATGTTTGGTAAGCCAACCAGCGAATCGCAGCAACGGAGACTTAATGCCGTTATAGGGCGCATCAGAAAGCGATTAAGAATGACTAACCCGGCAATCGCACAGGCGTATGAGGAATTTTATAGCCGCTAACTCGTGTTATAATTAAATAAGAGGGGGCAAATTCCTTTGAAAGGGATAAGCCCCCTTTCTCTTTTGAAGGATATGCCCCCCCCAAAAGAAGGAGGTTTTATGGCCAAGAAAGGGAAAGAGGGAACTGAGTTAGAACAAACCCCTGCGGAACCGCCAGCAACGGAACCTGCATCCCCTGAAGTTCAACCTCAGACCTTTACCAAAGAGGAAGTCGCTGCGCTATTACTTGAAAAAGAAAAAGCGTATAAGGGACTTCAGGGAGTCATATCAAACAAGGACAAGCAAATAGACGAACTGCGAAGGCGGGAAACTGTTCCAGCGCCTAACAAAACAATGAACGCTATGTTGGAGTTGCTGGAAAAGGATGAGGGCGGTTACTCAGAAGACCCGATTAGGCAAGCAAAAATCAAGGCGCTAAAAGAACAACTGACAAGAGAGGAGCAACTTCAGGCTCAAGAAAACTATATCCGAACTGAAAAGGAAAAACTGAACCAGAAAATCAGGGATGCTGGATTTGACCCTGACGACGATGCCTTTCTTGAAGTCAACGACGCCTTTGATTTATCTACCTATGACGGGAAATTCGAGAGAGCCTATAAAAGAGCGGATAAGGTTCTAAAGAACTTGAAACCAACTCCTCAGTCAAAGGAAATTAAGGAGATTAAGCCCGAAGATATAGAAGAGGCTGCCCGCAAATTACTTGAGGAAAAGGGTATGCTTGTCTCGGAAACCGGTAAGCCTTCGGCTAGCGGCGGCTCCTTTATGGAATTTGAAAAGGCTTTTATTGAGGGCAAAATCCCTTGGGAAGAATACCAAACAAGAGCGCGTAAAGAGGGCAAAGTCTAAAAAGGAGGTTGAAATTAAATGGCGATAACCACTGCAAGTGATTTAGCTGCGGGTCAAATCGCAATGGTAGGCACAGCTAGAATGACCTACGAACATAGGGCTGTTTGCACTAACATATTCACCCGCATGGCTTTGGGACCTGGTGAGAAAAGTATGTATATCCCTAAATTCGGGGCGTTGCCCGATGCGGCCGACTTGACTGACGGCGTAGATATGACCCAAGCCCAATCGCTGACTATAAGCGGCACCACTCATACCACCGACGAGGCGGGTATCAAGGTTATTATAACCAAGAAACTGCGCAGTCAGTTAAAAGAGGATGCCTATAGATTGGCGGGTAGGGTAGTAGGCGATAGTATAGCTAGAAAGATAGATAAGGATGGTCTTGCTCTGTTTAGCGGTCTAAGTAACGGACTCGGTTCGGCAAGCACTACTTTCTCTATCTCCTATTTAGTAGCTGGGATAACTCAACTAAAGGGTCAATCTGAGCCAGCGCCAGAGCCGTATGCCTGCGTTTTGCATCCCTTCACATTCCATCAGGTTGTAAAAAACATCTCGCAGCCGGGCACTTCTAATATGCCTCCCGATTTCCAGATGGAGAAACTAAGAGAGTATTGGCGGGGTAACGACCCGCTCTATAGCGTTCCCCTTTTCATTGACGGCAATATTACGCCCGATTCATCCGATGACGCTTACGGAGCAATATTCTCTAAAATAGCCTTTATCTATCTGGTAGGTTGGGAGCCTGAGAACTGGCTTGAGGAAGATAAATCGCTGCGAGGGTGGGAAATCGGCGTAGTTGCCGATTATGCAATGGTTGAAGAGGATGATGCTTACGGTCGTTATCTTCTCTTCGACGCTGCGAAACCCACGTCGTAACGGAGGTTAAATGTTGCCTGAAGGTATGATTTTAGAGCCGATAAGGGAAAGGAGAGCCGAAAGGCGAGTTTACTATCGCCCTGACGGTTATCCGACCCTTCCCTTGAGAGCGGACGGGCTGTTTTTACAGCACTATCTATCAAAGGGGTTCGCTCTTAAATCGCCAGAGGGCAAAGTTAAAGGAATCCGTTGTCCCTTGTGCGATTTCGTAACGGAAAGCGCGTTTGGTTTGCAATCGCACTTACGTAAACACATAAACGAGTCTAAAAAGGAGGTTAAATAAGATGTCTTATCCTTATACCATATACGGCAAAGAAGGCGACCAGTTCGGCACAACTGCCACTCAAATCCTTTCCCTTGGTTCCAGAATGGTAATGAGGGATGGTAGAGTATATCGCTATTGTAAAAATGGCGCTTCCGCTATAAACGCCGGGTCCTTGTGTAGAGCGGCGACGCAGGTTGGTAACTCTACCGGCTTTTCTACCTTACCAGCCGCAGTTGCGGCGGGTTCTACTTCGGTAAGACTTAATGCGACTGGTTCAACTGGTCCCATTGCGGTCAATGCGCTTGATGAGGGTTATGTCTTCTTCAGCGCCACTGGCGCAACGGGCAAAGGTGAAATACACCTCATTTACCGAATGGGCAGCACCAATAACGACGGCACTATTAACAGTCCGTCAAAGGATTACGCTTGGGGAACTGCTACGGGAACTTTTGTAACCCTTCACTTATTCCCCGGCGATTCCATTCAGAACGCTTGGGCTACTTCTACTGGCGCAGTTGGCGTAGCAATGAACAAGTATGCCAGAGTGGTTGCAGCCGACATTACGGTTGGCGCCGGTGGAAGTATAGTGGGCGTGCCGAATGTTTCAATAGCGGCCGATCGTTACTTCTGGGCGCAAACTTGGGGTCCTTGTCCTGTGCACCGATATGTTCAGGCGGCCGACCATGACGTAATTGGCGTTATGGTCGTCCCGTCCACAGAGGCGGCTTCTACGGGACATGTTAGCGTCAGGGCTACTGCTACTGGGCAACTTCAATCAGTCGCGTTACCTTTAGTCGGCACAATCATAACCTTAGCGGCAGATACCTTCACCAGTTTGGTCGACCTGACCATTTCGCCGTAGCGCTTGACAAAACGCTTTTAGGGTGTTTATAATCAGGGGAGACTAAAAATCTCCCCTGATTTGTTATGGAAGTAATAATCTTAGCGATGGGCGAGACGCGGGCTTTGTGTCCCTTCGATGCGGAAGTTTGGAGCGTCAATAACGGTTATAGACAACTAATTACCTGTTATGACTGCTACATTCAAAAGCAGAAACTGGTCAAGTTACAGATAAAAAGCAACCGCGCAGTTTGTCCTCATTGTAACAAAGAATGGCCGATTCCCCGAATAGACAAAATCTTTCTAGCTCATACGCAATGCTGGGATGCTGAAGGCGACCCCGTTTTTAACTGGGCGGAACTCAATCACCTTGCCGATAGAGGCGTTGAGATTATCAATACCCACCGAGTAAAAGGCTTAAAAGCCAAACTATTCCCCATGAAATCCTTGGTCGGAAAATTCGGCAGAAGTTATTTCAGCGATTCCATTGCTTACATGGTTGCCTACGCCTTATATAAAGGATATGCTAAAATCAGACTATACGGCGCCGATATGCACACGTACTCGGAATACGCTAAGGAAAAAGGAGGGATAGAATACTGGTTAGGCAGAGCCGAACAGGCTGGTATTAAAGTAGAAATCTCTGAAGGAAGCTCGTTATTAAAAACTGCTACGGGTCATCCTTACGGCAAGAATCTCAAAACGAGATATTTCTATCAGGATGCCGAGGGCGGGAAGATAGAATTTAAGGTTAAGAAAAAGAAAACCCTATTTGCTAAGGATTTCGAGCGATTTAATATAATTAAAATGCCGGGGAGATAGAATGAGTCTCGTCTGTTTATTATTTCATATCAAGCATCATCGGGACACGCAAGTATCGGGCGAGTTCGTCTGTCTTAAATGCGGTAAATTAAGAAGGAAAATTATATGAAAGTATCTCTCCGTTCAGCTACCGACAGGGACCTTGAGTTAATGATGGCGTGGCGAAGTTCGCCCCTTGTGTTCCAAGGGTTTTATACCCAAAGACAACCCTTGGAATGGGATGAGCATGTCGGGTGGTGGTTTTCCCGTAATAAGGATTGGAGAACATTTATTATTGAATATGCGGGTAGAGATGTAGGGACGGTAACTATTGGCAATCTCGACCACTGGTGTCCTGAGTTGGGAGTGATGATAGGTGAAACTACATTATGGGGTAGGGGCATCGGAACTGCTGCGATAGAAGAAGCAATCAAATGGTTGCGAGAATACGCTATATCGTATCCTTATATTGTTGCTTGTCGCACTACTATAAAAGACTCTAACATTGCTTCAAAAAAACTTTTCTTGAAATGCGATTTTAAGTGGATGGCCGTTGCCCGTTCTGGGGAATCGTGGTATAACAGAACATTGGAGGTAAGAGATGTCGTAATTCAAGGAAATCAAAGGGGGAATTAAATAAAAAAAGGAGAACGAAATGAAAATATTTCTTGCGATCCTGATTGCAATATTACTTGTAATAAGCGTCGGATGCTATCAACCTCTCGCTCCCGAGGCTATTTTGCAAGGCACTGTAATTCAAATAGACCAAATAAAAAGGTGGTTTAATGCCGATTTTCTAATAATAACTCTTAACACCGGCGCTACATTTACTGTTTTCGCAACGGATGGTAGAAAAATAAAGGTAGGGCATACATATAAAATAGCAATCAGGGATGGACGGGCAGGGGCTTACAAAATCAAATGGTTAATAGAATTAAACGGCGCGCAAGAATTAAGAGATGATTGACGGTAAGGTTATTCTTGTAACTGGCGGGACGGGTTCGTATGGCGAGATATTTGTCGAACTCGCCATTAAGGAATACAATCCCAAGGCAGTGCGCGTATTTTCAAGGGGAGAATATTTTCAGTGGGAAATGTCTCATAAATTAAACGATTTACGCTTGCGCTATCTAATCGGGGACATAAGAGATAGGGATAGGTTACATCGGGCTATGGGTGGCGTAGATATAGTAGTTCACGCTGCCGCCCTAAAACATGTTCCCCTCTGCGAATATAATCCCATAGAAGCCGTGAAAACAAATATAGTTGGCTCAATAAACGTAATTGACGCTGCTATAGACAATCATGTGGATAAAGTTATTGCGTTATCCTCAGACAAGGCAGTTCACCCGATAAATATTTATGGCGCTACTAAATTAGCGATGGAGAAATTATTTATTAACTCCAATGTCTATGGGGATACTAAATTTAGTTGCGTCAGATTCGGCAACTTCTGGGCGAGCCGGGGTAGCGTTATCCCGCTATTTGCCAAACAAGCCGAGGAAGGCGAGATAACTGTAACCGACCCCGATATGACTCGGTTCTGGATAACCTTAGAGGACGCCGCCAGATTCACAATTCAATGTATTGGGAAAATGGAAGGCAAAGAAATCTTTGTTCCCAAGATGGACAATGCCAACCTGAGCGATTTAATTAAGAAATACTTTCCCGAAGCAAAGCGTAAAGTAATTGGGAAAAGAGAAGGGGAAAAAGTCAAAGAGTTAATGTTTGGCGAAGGGGAGAAAGTAGAGGATTGTGGGGATTATTATCTTATAAGGGGATAAAACGACGAGTATAATTTTTGCCGTCTTTGCTACTTTAGGAATTACTGGAGTTATCCTTTCATTCGCCCAAAATAATTGGTCGTTGTTATTTATGCTTATTCCCTTGGGTGTGTGGCTCTTTATATTTGCCCCTGTTTCAGTTTGGAGGGAGGAAAGAGAAAAGGTATTAAAATATGAGAAGGTAGATTTGGAACTGGTTGTTGACAATAGTGGGCAGTGCATACATCGGACGGATAAGAACTGGATTTTTAGAGTTGGCATTAAGACTAATGGCAGAAAATCAATCAATAATGTAGAACTTATTGTTGAAAAACGCAATGGCGAGGGACACGCATATTCCGATGCGCCGCTTCGCCCGGCGTATTCTCTACCTGATGACTCAAGTTCTTTCACTATAAAACCTGATGAAGTCAGGTTTGTTGAAGTATGTAGTTTCGACGAAGGAAGCCCGGAAATGAGAATGCATTATCATGCCAATTATCAAATAATCCTCAAGTATTATGACAAGAAATATTTGAAGGACAATCCATATGGAGTCCCCCCCCCAATGGCATCTTTCTTATTGAACGGTGGGATACCTATAGGGGAAACAATAACGCTATGTGTCACTGGCGACAACGCCCAATCTGCAACAAAGACAATTCGCATTGATACGTCTGGCGAACAACCAAAATGGGAGGTAGTAAAATTATCATAGCGGAATGCGGACAAAACCACATGGGGGATATGGAATTGGCTAAACATCTAATCCAAGAAGCCCAAAAAGGAGGTGGGGATTTAGTTAAGTTTCAGTTATACGACCACAACAAGTTGTATAAAGACCATCCCGAAATCCCAAATGTAGAGTTATCCTTTGCAAATGCCGAACTCTTATTTAATCACGGACGAGAAGTGGGCGTGGAGGTTTTCTTTTCCGTCTTCGATACGGAAAGAGTTAAGTGGTGCGAGGAGATAGGGGTTAAGAGATATAAGATTGGAACTCTACGGAAAGATGAAAAGGTAATTAAGGCGGTTTGGGATACAATGAAGCCCGTCATTATCTCGGTATTTAACTCGGCGCCCCCATTGAAATATAACGCTCGGACAAGTTATCTCTATTGCGTTCCCGATTATCCCGCTACGATTAAAAGATTAAGCAAAATACAGTTCAGAGAATACGACGGATTCTCCGACCATACCATCGGACTAGATTGCGCCAGGATTGCCTTAGCTAGAGGCGCAAAGATACTTGAGAAGCATTTTACGCTCGACCATAAAACAGGAATAGATGGGGCTTGGAGTATGACCCCCGAAGAACTGCATGAGCTAAAAAGGTTTGAAACTGTGGTAAGGGAAGTGCTTTAATGGCAATCAAAGGTTCAACCTACATAATGTCTGAGGAACAGAAGAAAGCCATAAAGGAATCCCGAAAAGGATACGCGCCTTTGCCGATAACCTGTTGGCGGATAAGTCAAGCCCTTAAAGGTAAGAAGCGCCGTGATAGTCGCAATCATTACCGCTAAATTAAAATCTACTCGCTTACCCGATAAGGTCTTACTACCCATATTGGGCGAGCCGATGCTGTGGCATATAGTCAATCGGGTGCGCGCTTCCAAAGTCAACCGCGTAGTAGTCGCCACCACAATTCACGATAAGGAAATCAAAGCCTTCTGCCGAGAGAATAAAATAGATTTTTATGCTGGGAGTGAAAACGACATCTTGGATAGAATCTATAAAACAGCGCGTCATTTCCCTCTTACTGATATTGTGGTAAGGGTTTGGGGGGATGCGCCTCTAATCGACCCCGAGATTATAGACCTCTGCGTTAAAGTTTACAAGGCGAACGATTACAATTACCTTACAAATACAGGATACCCAAAGGGATTAAATGTTGCGGTTGTTTCCTTCGGCAGTTTGGAGAAAGCCTGGCGGGAAATAAGGTCTCCTCAAAAAAGGCATTGGATTCATAAATACTTCGTGGAAAATGCCGATAAATACAATGTGGGCGAAGTGCGGTTTAAGAAAGATTTATCCTATTTAGATTGGTCGGTCGATTATGAAAGCCAGTTGGAATGGGTCAGGGGGATTTATCGTAAACTCTCTAAAGAGGGACGCGTGTTCGGCTGGGAGGAGGCGTTAGAGTTTATATGAAAGAAGCCAGGCTTTTAACCGAAGGCGAGTATCCGCTATGGGATAAATTTGTTGAGGAAAGTCCCCAAGGGACTATTTTTTCTACTACTCGCTGGATGCAATTGCACGACGCCCCTTTTACCGTCCACGGTTATTTTAAGAGGGATAATTTGCTTGGCGGGATTGCCAGTTTTAACGAACCGATGCCCGCCACGCCATTTCAGGGCGTTCTTGTTGAAGCAACGCCCGACGCTAAATATACTACGATAATGTCCCGTCATAATGAAGTAGCGGCGGCCCTGACGCATTTTCTACCAAATGAATTTTGGAATCATTATACTTATCCCGACATGAGACCCTTTCTATGGAGGGGATGGAAAGTGGGAATTCGTTATACTTACGTTGTTAATTTAAGAAATATGAATGAGTTATGGTCGAACCTAGAAAAGAATACCAGATATGAAATTACCTCTAGGCAAGGCTTAGAGATGGCAGGCAACCCCCATCTTGATATTTTTGACGATTTATACTCTCAAACCTTTACCCGCAAAGGTTTATCTCGCCCTCTGAATAGTGAATTCTTTCGCAAATTGGCTTCCGCCATAGACCACGCTCTTTATATGACAACGGATAATGAGGCGGGCGTTTTAATGATTCGGGACAACAAAAGGTCGTATTATATTTTCGGGGCTTCCAGCGGGTCGGGGGCAAGTTCTTATTGTTTATGGCAGGCTTTATTATCTGAAAGTCTAGTAAGGAAGGAGGTTGACTTAGTTGGTTGTAATAATCAGAAAATAGGATTATTTAAGCGAGGCTTTGCGGGTCGCCTGCAATGCTATTTTGGCGTAAGTAAATGAAAATTTACCGAACCGGCATTATAGGTCTAGGAAAAATCGGGGTGGAATTTGAGGATAACCATATGACGGCATACCGAGATTGCCCAAACACAAAGTTAGTCGCACTTTGCGATATAAATGAAAGTTCCCTATTCCGATGGCGGGAAGTAATATTAGGGCGAGCGCATTTTTATACCGACTTCGCAAGTATGGCTGGAACGGAACAATTAGATATAATTTCCGTCTGCACTCCGCCAGAAACTCATTGCCGGATAGTCTGCGGCATAGCTCCCTATGTAAAAGCGATTTACTGCGAGAAGCCGATCGCCTTCACCTTAGAAGATGCCGACAAGATGATAGAGACCTGTCATAAACACAATGTAATTCTACAAATCAATCATCAAAGGCGGTTTACAATGCCCAAATTCCGTTTCAGTCGGGGCATAATAAATACGGGAACTCACGCCTTTGATTTGTTACGCCAGATATTTGGCGAATGCGTGTTCGTCGGCGGCAAGTATTGGACGTTTGGTAAAACAAAAGTGGAAATTGAATATGTTCCTACCGACGAACCTTTGTTTGAACTGGATTGCACCCACAGCAAAGAACGAATGATATTAAAGGGCGTTGAGCATTTAGTCGGTTGCCTCGATAACGGGAGCGAATCGATATCTAGCGGGGAGGAAGCTAAACTTACTTTGTCTCTCGCGCTTAAAATGGATAATTTCTGGCGATTTCATATATAGCGGCGAAATATTATAATGAACGAAATCTACCAAATAGCGGAAATCCTTAAATCGGGTGAATTATCGGGATTCCGCGCCGCTCCCGAATATCATCTTGGGGGTAGATTTGTCCGAGCGTTAGAGGATAAATTCTGCGAGTATTTCGGAGTCAAATACGCAATTGCTCTTAACTCGGCAACGTCAACCCTTCACGCCAGTCTGATTGCTTGCGATATACACGAAGGAGACGAAGTTATAGTTTCCCCGTATTCGTTTAGTTCCTCGGCAAGTTGCGTATTGATGGTTGGGGCTAAACCGGTATTTGCCGATATTCAAGACGATATATTTTGCATTAACCCCCTGAAAGTGCTTATAACGCCGCGCACTAAAGCCATTATTCCCGTTCATCTTTGCGGGCATCCAGCCAAAATGAATGAAATTATGGTTCTGGCCGAATGGGGGAATTTATATGTTATTGAGGATGCCGCTCAAGCTATCGGAGCTACATATCGCAACGTAAAAGCAGGCGCGCTGGGGCATTGCGGCATATTCTCGTTTAATCAATCTAAACACATCAACGCTGGCGAAGGCGGTATGCTTATAACTAACGATGACGAAATCGCCAGAAAAGTCAGGGCGGTCAGAAATCATGGAGAAGTGTCGGACCCCGACTTAAAACTTCTAGGTTATAATTACCGCATGACTGAAGTTGTTGCGGCAATCGCCAACGAACGGTTTAAGTCCCTTGATAAGTCTATTCAAATAAGAATCGATAACGCCGTCAAACTAACCGAAGCCTTATCGCAGATTAAGGGTCTTACTCCGCCAATCACCTATGCGGGATGTCGCCATGTCTTTTGCACCTACGCTATTAAATTCAATAAAGACATCATCGGTATGCACCGAGACGAGTTTCAAGATAAAATGATGCAACGAGGGATTTACTTCGGCAAGGGATATGTAAAACCTCTCTACTTATTACCTATTTACGAGCAATTTGGTTATAAGGAAGGTTTATGTCCCGTAGCGGAAAGAATGTATAGGGAGGAACTTTTAGTAACCGATATAGTCAAAGACCCCGATTTAGATATAGAAGCAATAGTTAAGGCAATCAAAGATGTGTTACAATAGATAAAGGGGGAGAATTTAAGCGCTGAAAGGGGGCTACTACGCCCCCTTTATTATTATGATAACTTTAATCTTCAAAAATAAAAAGCATTTGCGTTACGGCAAGGGCGATAAGGGCGTTCTGATACCGCCCGACCAAGGTAGAAGGGGCGTCTTCGTGCCGAGTTTTGGGGCAATGGAGAAGGAGGAAATAGAGGAAGTAGTATTAGCCGCCCAAGAAAAGGAAGACGGCCGAATTAAAAAGAGACAGAAATCAGCCGCTCAAGAAAAACTTGAACAAGTTTTAGAACAGACTTTAAAGGCCGAACCAGGAGAGCGGGCTAAAACAGCCCGCGAAATTATAGAGGCGCAAGAAACAAGATGGATATAGGAGGTTAAATTATGGGTGGAGTAAATTGTATTGACTATTCCACATTAGCCGTATCTAGTTCGGCAGTTACCTTCGGGGTTGACGCCAGTCCCATTTTGCCAACGCGGGCTAAGGGCGCAATTATTACCGTAGAGACCGACCAAGCAAGATATAGAATTGACGGCACTGCGCCCACCAGCACGGAAGGGCATCTATTGGAAATTGGCGATGTCCTGACTTTTGATAGTTGGACTGAGCCGACTAACGATTGGAGACAGGTATTAAACGCAATCCAATTCATTCGGGTAACTACCGATGCCGCCTTAAAGATTTCTTGGTTTGATTAGGAGGATCAATGATTGAAAGAGGGCTTGATTATAGCTTCCCCGGTTTAAGAGCGTATTTTAGTAGAAACATTGTATATCCAGTCAATTTCAATGACGGCTCTTTAACCGATACAATCGTACTTTCGGGCGCTTCGGTAGTCGTCTATGATAAGCGAATCGCCAGGAAGACGGGCGTTACTGCAAGTTCCTCAATTATAACCTATTGGGGTCTCGACCTATCGCCCACCACAGCTTTCCCTCGCATTGACTGGGATAAGAAGGCATCCGTCTTCTTCTCCATCATCCGCCGAGCGTCAGACGCCCAAAATGTAACGCGGGTTCAATTAAAGGCAGCCACCGCCATAGGAATATTGGCTGAGGCGGGCGTAGGATTACAGATAGATAACCTCGCCCTTACCGGGGAAGCCTACGGTTCGTCAAGAGGCACAGTAGATTTATCTACTTCTCTTACCGCAGGAGTTCCCGCTTATATTGAAATCAGACACCTTCCGGCAGAGAGAATTGAGTTCTTGGTAAACGGAATATCCAAGGGAACCATTACCGCCGCAGCCAATATCCCATCGGGAGCGGCTGCTTCCGATTTATGCTTCTCAACGGCTAACGGCGCTGCGGGAACAGATACGACTTCAGATTTAATAAACGTAAATATCCTTGCGGGAGTAGCTTAATGAGCGAGCCCGAATGGTTTCAAGAGTGGAAGGAAAATCACTTCAAGACTCTAATGGACGATGTCAAAGGTCTAAGGCACGATATGGTTTGGCTCAAATGGTTAACGGGAATAGCTATCGCAGCTATTCTAGCTGGCGCTATTGCGATTTTAATAGGGGGCTAGAATTAAAGAAGTCATTATCTTGGGGCAGGGACCCAGCGTTATCGAGTGTCCCTTCGATGCGGAAGTTTGGTCGGTTAATAATGGTTGGATTCAAGTAGCCAAACTGAACGGGCACATTAACAAAATATTCCTAGCGCATAAACAGGTTTATAAAGACGGTAAGGCCGTCTTCGATTGGGACAGTCTTAATCAATTAGCCGACTTAGGCGTTGAGATTTTTAACACTCATAGGGTGAAGAGATTAAAATCAAAACTCTATCCCCTAAAGAGAATAGCCGAGAAATTTAATTGCGATTACTTTAGCAATACGATTTGCTATATGTTGGCTTACGCCTTAGATAAAGGATACCGCAAAATACGCCTTTACGGTATAGACATGAGGGAGACTGGGGAATACGCTCTTGAGAAGGGGGGAATAGAATACTGGATGGGCAGAGCGCACGGCATGGGTATTGAAATAACAAGTACCGCATCGTCTACCTTGCTCAAAACAGTTACCTATGCGCCTTATGGTAGTAAGGAATTCGACCCGAAAACGTTTGTGGATGGAGGCAGGATAATCATAGGTCTGGACGGGAGAGCGTATGGTAAAGGAGACGATAAACTCAGGCGAACAAGTGATAGTAATTCTAAGGCGAGGCAATAAAAAAAGAGTAATTAATAATACAAGGAGGTCGATATGGCAAAAACTAACGAAAAGGTCGAAATCAAAGGCACCGTAATTGCAGTCAAGGAGAATGTTTACAGCGGTGTCAAACTAGTTTATATCAGCCATAATCTTGTAACCAATGATGGCGATAAATACTATGCTCAAATGGCTAGCGGTGAGTCGCCCACTGACGACTTTGATAATTCAACGGCGGGTATTCATCTAGGGCAAGGCACAACTGGCGGTGGCGATAAAACCGATACTGGTGTCAACACGGAGGATACGCGGGGTAGGCAAACCCTCACTGCTAATTATGAGAAGACCAATGATACTGATGCCGATAACACAGGGGCGGGAGTAGATATTGTAACTTGGCTTTACTCTTACACCACCACCGAAGGCAATGTAACCAAGTGTAATGAGGGCGCTATTGTAAACAGTTTAACTGGCGCCTCTAAAGCTCTAACTCACTTTGATTTTGGCTCAACCTTTGACAAGACTTCCTCAGACACTTTGAAGATATTTATAAATCATACCATGAACGGCGTGTAAAAGGAGTTAAATTTAGAAATGGTGGGCTATGTGCGTGCGTCTCGCCGTAGCTCGCCATTTTTATTTTAAGAGGGAATAATGCCAAATAAACAGGACATTCTCAAAGGCAGAGAAGCAGTTGAGGACTACCGCAAGGCGCACCATGAACTTCATCTACGGCCTTGGGATAAGTTTGTGTCGGCGAAGCATACTCCATTACTTGACAAACTCAAGGTGGCATTGAGCGTGCTGGGATTCAATTCACTTGACGAGTTCTTTGCCGCCAGCGAACAATTGAACACTGAGGAAATCGCCCTTGGAACATTAACGCTCGATAAGGTCTGGGAATAATGCCTAATACAGGAGTCAAATACCCAGCAACAGTCAGCACTATCCAAGAAACTGGTGATGATAATAATTGGGTAAGCCCTTCCAGCGTTGGCGCAGATGATGCTGCCTATGCCTCTATTACTGCCGCCACTTTTGACGCCGGTGATGTTAGCTACTTACTAAGAGCCACCAACCTCAGTATGGGAGTCCCTACAGCATCAACCATAGACGGCATCCTTGTTGAGATAGAGCGCTACTATGCCGGTGGCTTAGTAGAAGATGTTGACGTTGTTCTTACTAAAGATGGAATTAATAGAGTTGGAAGCGATTACAGCACGGGAGCCGATTTTACTACAAGTCCAGCCATAGTGTCTTTTGGTGGTGCTACCAATAAGTGGGGGACTACATGGACACCCGCCGAAGTTAATGCTACTACCTTTGGCGTATTCTACAAGATGGGAGCGGTCGGTAATAATGCTGACGGCTTTGTAGATTTTATCCGAGTTACAGTTTATTATACTGCTTGGGTAGTTCCAACAGTAGAAACTGTTGGCGCTCCTGGCGTTGGTCCTACAACCGCTACACTTCAAGGCAATATAACTGCTACTGGTGGAGAGAATCCTACCGTCAGGGGCTTTGACTACGGCACGACAATTAGTTATGGTTCTGCAGTAACTGAAAGTGGTAGCTTTGACGTGGGATATTACGAGCTACAAGCTACAGGACTAACAGCAAACACACTCTACCATTTTAGAGCAAAAGCTCAAAACTCCATGGGCTGGGGCTATGGTGCTGATATGGAGTTTACCACGCCAGCCGCAGGTTCTACTGAGACTTTAAGACCAGATGCGACTGGAGATGAGGAGAATATTCCCTTCTCTACCTCTGGAGCAGGGCTTCATTGGTCAGATGTTGACGAAGCAGTTTCCGATAGTGACACGACACGTGTTTATAAAAGCAGTGTTGACGATAACTGGACAAGAGATTTATATAACCTTCCTCCCCATACTGGCACTGGCACAATAAATTCTATTACAGTCTACGCAAACTGCCGAGCTAGTGCGACTGCAACACAGACTGGTCTTAAAATTGCTATTAAGACAGGTGGAACAGCGTATGAGGGAAGTGAACAAACAATAGCAGGTAGTTACACCCTTTACTCAAGCCAATGGACGGTAAACCCGCAAACCTCAGCGGCGTGGACTTGGGCGCAAATAGACGCTCTGCAAATTGGCGAAAACCTAAGACGTTCAGGAGGTACTATAAACTCTCTTTGCACCCAAGTCTACGTTGTAGTTGATTATACAGCAGCGCCTATCCTTAAAATAATAAATGAGACGGAGCAGTTAAATGAAGCGCTAATTAAGGCAAGAAGTTTGGTTAGACGCATTGCTGAGACGGAGCAGTTAACCGAAGCGCTAATTAAGGCAAGAAGTTTGGTTAGACGCATTGCTGAGACAATTCAATTAGCCGAGGGAATAGTCCGCCTCAAGGCAATGACAAGGATTATAAATGAAACCTCCCAAATAATAGAAGGCATTATCCGCCGAAAGACAATGACGAGGATTATTAATGAAACGGAACAGTTAACCGAAGCGCAAAATCGCCGTAAGAGTATAGTCAGAATTATTGCCGAAACGGAACAATTAAATGAAGCGCTAATTAAGGCGAGAAGTTTAGTTAGACGCATTGCTGAGGCGCTTGAAATAATAGAAGGCATTATCCGCCGAAAGACAATGACGAGGATTATTAATGAAACAATAAGCCTGTTAGAAACTAGACTTAAGCCCAGAAGTAGCGCGACTTCAAGAGGGGCTTCCGATAGACAGCATAAAGGGAGAAACTTTTACTAAGGTATAATTAAAAGAGGGAGAGAAAATGGGAACTACTACGGAACTTGTTTTGGACGAGAGACTTTCTAAACTAATCGGAGACTGGATTGAGGAAGATACGACAACCAATATTGGCGCAGGCACATCCGTTATTTCAACGGCTCTCAAGAAGTGGGATTACGGCTCGGATGATTATTTTAATGACTGGTGGATCTATATTACTGAAAGTAATAATCTTGGAGTAGAAAGGCGCATATCCGATTATGCTACGGCAACGGGCACAATAACCGTTCAGGGAGCTAATTTAACTGCCGAGACGGGAACGGTAACCTTCCGAGTTTATCGGTATTCTTGGAACAATAAACTAAGAGCCTTAAATGACGCTATAAGAGAACTCTATCCCGAATTGCACCGCCCTATCGATAATCGGGAACTTATTACGGGTAATATCCTGCCTCCATTTAACTGGACTTCTAGCTCGGCATTACAGTTTTATACTACATCTAGTATTACCTTGGCTAAAACCACAACCAGCGGGTTATTTTGGAACGGTCATTCATCGGCAAAGGCGACTGCGGGCGCTGGGAATGGATATATTACTTTGAAATCGGACAACTATACTCGTTTACTTGATGCGATGGGAGCAGGGGTAACTGGCAAAGTATGGGCGAATCCCGAAACTGCCGACGATGCCGCTATAGTGATTTACACTAAAAAGGCGGACGGCACAACGCAGACCCTAACCTCTACTACGTCAAATCCAGCCGCCGAGTTTTCCTTGTTGGAAAAGGAAGACCAAACCCTAAATGACGATTTGGTGGAGGTTGAAGTCCGCTTAAAAATTACTACCGACGCTAAATATGTCTACTTCAGTCCGCCGCGTCTTATCGGAATAGATGTTTATGAGTATCTCCTGCCCTACGACTTACAGACGGGTCATGTTAGTCAGGTCTATATTCAAACCGAGGGTTACTCGGAAGATATTTGCGACGACCTTTTGCCGACCAGATGGGATAGAGCGTTTGGATATGAAATTATAGACGACGGCACTTATAAATGGCTTAGATTGCCCAATTTATATGTTGCGCCAAGGCAAATCAGACTAATCGGCGATACTCACTTTGAAATAATGGACGACCAAGCCGATACTATTTCTACCTCTGACGAAAGGAAATTAAACTTATTATTAGCCTATTCCGCTTTTTGTCTATTCAGAATGGAGGAAGGCGTACCTTCCCCACAGGATATAAGGCGCGTTGAAACTAATGTTGCTAAGTGGTATGCCTATTATAAGAGATTATCTACAGGACAAAGAATGATGAGACCCAGCCAAACCATGAATATCGCTGGGTGGAAGGACTAAAGGAAATATCATGTCGACTCCATTTGTTAAAGTAAGACACGATATAGGAATTCTCAGGTCGGACGGCTCAACCAAGGTCGGCTTTATGCTTGCAAGAAAGGGGGATGTCCCTGTTTATGAAGAGTATGACGACGAGTATCTTGCCGAGCAAAGATTCATGGGGGAGCCTGGGTATTCAGCATTACCCCCCGAAAAGGAACTCTCATTCAGACAGGATGATTTTCGGGGTGGATTCGGGCTAGAAATCTACGACCCTAGCGAGCTAAAAAGATACTTCTACGGCATCAATGCCGACGCTCGTTTTAGATACCAAGTAAGAATGGGACCCCTTGCCGCTACCGTAACCTTACCCGATAACGTAACTGTAGCTGCCTTAACTCTAGCCAATAAAGATATGGAGGGAACAGGCGATTGGACAAACGGGCAGAGAGTTACCACCCAATTTCACGGCGGAAGTTATAGCTGGGAGGTTAGCGCTACACAAGCGTATCAAGATTGTAGCAACTGGAATACGGCATATCAAAGTAAAACGGTAACCTGCGGAAGTTGGATTCATGCGGCTGCTGCCAGTAGGGGAAGGATAGGTATCAACGATGCTGTGGGGACTACTTGGAGCAGCTACCACACTGGAGGTTCCGCATGGGAATATCTAACGGTAAGCCGAACTCTAAATGCGGCAGCCACAAGGGCCAGGATATTATTAGATAATGACGGGGGAGTAGGAAATACTTATTTTGACGACTGTTATATCGGTAGTCCCAAAGCAGGCGCAATGACTGCGGGCTGCGATTTTAATTCAGCGCGTTATCAATCCTACGGACAGATTTTAATGAAGCAAAACGCAGGCGGGACCGGCTATGATTTGGTATGGTGCTTCGACGATAACATAACCGACCTATGCGCGGGCAATGTCTCGGGCGCGGATTATCTGATTGTCTGTTTGGGGTGGTCTAACAACTACTTCTATATGACCGCGGGGGAAGTCTTTACCGATATTGTTAACGCAATAACAGGCACGGCTATTAAATATATGGTAATGGATGGATTAACCTTCCGAGGATCCGATTCTAACTCAACCATTAAAGCCACTACTAATCCCCTGAACGGAGGGACAAACTGGGGGACAAACTATCAAATCGGCGAAGACGCTTACAATATAGTCGACCTGAAAATGTTTAAGAGTCTAATCTATATCAAGAAAAGCGATTCTACGGCTTATTATCTATCGGCAGCCGCTACGCCAGCTATTGAAGTTTTAGTATCGGGAAAGGCAAATCTCGGTGGGGATAACTCGCCGAGAATGTTTGTTTGGCGAGAGGAAGCCCTACTAATTCCCTATGGGGAACAATCCCTTTTGGAGTATGATGGAACAAACATTACCCATATTGAGCCTGCGGCTTTTATTGGAGGAGATATATCTAACTTCAATGGGCAGATTCAAGCAGTTACGGGAGACGACCAATATGCTTATATCGTAACCGATAATGGCACAAAGGTTGAAGTTTTAGCAGGAAGATGGGAGGTCGTAGATGCGTCAAATGATTGGAGATGGCATCCCCTAGCCGAGTTGACCTTGACTGGTTGCGCCTCCGCCGATATTTCCAGTATTTACGCAAAGAGATTATGGGTAGGGTCGTCGGCAAGCGCAGATAGCTTTTATTATTATCCCGTAACTACCAAATACGGCTCTATTGAAGACGACGCCAATTATAAGTATCAGACTGGGGGAGAGTTCTACGTACCTGCTTTACATGGTAATTTTAAGGGGGACAATAAAGCCTTTACTGCTCTTACGGTATATCAAGAAACCACCTCAACCGGCGTTTATTGGGAGGCCCACTTTAAGGAGCAAGGCGATACGGGGTGGACAAGTCTAGGTAATTTCAAGACGGCCCCAGCCGCCACCGCCTATTTTCCAGCTAATAGTAGCAATAAATGGGTCTGGCTCAAGTTTGTAGGTATTACCGACCTTAACACTCTAAGCCCTAAGTTATTAGGCTATGATTTGAGGGCTATTCTTTATCCCGCCCGCAGAACGTTAATCTACTGTCAAATAAGAGCCGGCAGCCAGATTCTTGATAAAGAAGGGAGGGAACTGGACGCCGATGCGGCTACGGTGAAAACCGTCTTGGATGAAGCTAAAAACGCTACTTGGCCGCTTAGTTTTTACGATATTGACGGAACAACTAGAACCGTTAAAGTATTACCCCCGCCTGCGGGGATGCCTAGACGCGTTGTAGTTAAAGCCGAAAAGAATAGAGCCAAGGAATGGCTTTATAATTTGCTTCTCCAAGAGGTAACCCTTGCGTGAAAAAGGCAACCGAACTATTATTAAAAGTTCTCTTAGATATTCAGACCGCCTCTCAAATGGCGTGGGAAGCTCACAAAGAACTTGACAAAGTAGCCGAAGAAATTAGAGAATGGTTAGCGGAAAAGGAGAAACGACCGAGGGGGTAAGGCTAACGCTTCGCCTGAGACACTGTAGCGGGCAACAAACGGCTTAAAAGCAAGGAGGCGAGGGATTATCTATGGGAATAATAAAGTTTATACTTAACGGCGTTACGCCCGCTCGCATAATCACTTTCGCTTTGACGGGAGTAATTGTTTATTTATGGTTAGAGCAAACGGCAATCCCTGAAACGTTAAAAACATCCTGGTTAATTATTATAGGGTTTTGGTTTGATTCAGAACTAAAACGCTAAATAAGGAGGAATGACAATGAAAGCAGTATTATGTCCTGTTTGCAATGGTTTAGGGATGCACTGTAGACAGCCGTTAAGTCAAGGCGCTTCTGCAATAGCCTTCTATCAAATATGTCATGGTTGCGGGGGTATAGGATGGGTGGAAGTAAAAAATGACTCACTTGTTTCCTCTTCCTCAACTAAATCAACAGGACAGAAACAAGAAGAAGTGTATTAGCACCCAAGGGCTTCAAAACAAGACAATGAAACTTTTAAAGCACGATAGAGACTCGGTAGGCGATTTCCAATACCGCGTTTTAATACACGTGCCAATAGGCTTTCTGATTGGACTGGTGTCTCTTATTCCTTTTACTAGTTTAGGAGAGAATTTAAAGAATCTGTTTGAGGCCTACGAAAACTCAGAAGACGTCCACACCTCCGACGAGGCGTGGAAAGACTACTTCGGGGCTATAGCGGGCGTTGTTATCTTGTCCGTTCTGGTTTTTCTTGCTATAATTATTGCGCTTTGGCGGGTAATTAAATGAAACTCTGGATGATAGTTCTTACCGTAATGATTCTGCTGATTGCGTGGGGCAGTTGGACGCTCGGCTATAACGCAAAGCAACCCGTATATCTTAAAGAGTATATAGTAAATGAAATTCCCATAATCGAAGAGGTTGAGGTTATCAAAGAGGTCCCTGTATCTATTAAGCTAAGGGAATTTCAGACCATAGAGGAACTAAACTTATGGTTAATTCACTGGCAACCTAAGTATTATTTTCAAGGCTCGGTGGACTTTACCGTTAAACCTGACTGCGAGGACATAGCCTATGCTATGGTCAGAGATATGATTGCTCAGGGTTATCTTGGTTCGACTGAGATATTGCAGGTGGGTGAATATGGAAACGAAAGTCCTACGATTCCTCACATGATTGTCTCAATTCCGATAGGTAATAATATCTACTTTCTCGAACCAGCTACTAAAGAAGTTTGGCTGGCGTATTATAAGGATTAAGTGATATAATTATATCGGGAAATGGTTTTAAAAACGCACCTTAACAATCTATCTTTGGTGGCTCAAGAAATCCGTCCTTCGGGAAAACAGCATTGCACTAGCTTGCAAGTTGTTCAGCCTTATAAAGGATAAAGCCGCTGGGAGTTGGGCTAAGGGCTAGCTCACCAATTCCTAGTGCTACCGCTGGTAAAATTATGAAATCAGAAGGCGGCGGGGTATGGGTTAAAGCCCCATTATAGCGTTGAGGATTGCGAAGCTGGCAATCGGAGCTATGTGGCTGAATATCCAATTTAAGGGTCTGGCTTGGGAGACTTGACAGACTCCCCCAAAGATAGATTCTTTTATAATTATAACGGTAATAATATGCCTACTAAAGTTGAGCCGAGAGTTGAGCCGAAGGTTGACCCGAAAGTAAGTCCTCCTCCCAAGGTTGACCCGAACAGGCGTTTGCAACCCGATAAACTATGCCCAAATCAAAGAGAGGGATTGCCTGGTATTTAGATGTTTATTCCATTCTTAGACTTTGAAGTAACCGATGATGAATATAAACGCTGGATAGAAGGTTATGACTTCGACCGGCTCGTTCAATTCAAGTCTATGTTTCCAAAACAGTTACAAACCTTTAAATCTAATTTATGTAAGCGTATTATAGATGCGCGAATCGATATGTTAGTTCTCTGCCTGCAAAGTTGGTTTGACGCTATGGAAGCTGGGGTAACCGATAAGCGTTTCCCTAATTTAGATGAACCCGCTCCGTCAAAGGAGAAAGTCAATGCTTTCATAGAACGAGTAGACGGCTTCTTTGAAACGGAACTAAAAAAGAATAAAGAGTATTGGGCGGATAAGGGAAGAGATATGCCCCCCGAGTTTAATAGACTTCAAGGCGCAGCAAGACTGGCTTTCTTTCAGGATTACTATCGGGTTAAGGGAAAATGGCTTTTGTAATTATCGTCAATGACTCTCAACTTGGATGGGTATTAGTTAAAGTAATGCCCGAATACCATGAAATGCAGATATGGCATCAGTTTGGCGAAATAGAAAACGCCTTTTCTTGGATAGATGGTCTAGTAGAATGGCGGAACCAGATAAAAACGCTGGGCATACCTTCATCTTTTTTGAAGGCCTTTGAAAATGATAAATAAAGTAAGGGCAACATAATGGACGCTACGGCTACCGCATCAAATAATTGGTTAGATGAACAGAGAGGTAAAACTGCCGAGATACCATGTCAGAATTGCGGAAGGTTGGTCTTGGTTTCGCTCCCCTTTATCGGTTGTGTGTTCTGTTCATCTTGTATTATCGGTGATAGTGGATGGAACGATGGGAGTGAGGATTTTTATAAACCAAGATAATGAAAAATAAAATGATAAATAGGAACTACGATGAGGAAAAACCTCCAAGTCAGATATTCCTTGCTCAAAGAGCTTGCCGTGAATCTAAGTTCTCTCGGAATACCCTTAAGCTTCTCGGCTGGCTTTTTCTTTGGAAACGGCAAGTGGCATTTCGGCTTATTGATTTTACTATTGTACCTCATTATAGATAATATAAGTGGTAGATTGTGGTTTAAGATAATGGAGAAGATGCATGAGTGAAAATGTTTGGCTCGGAGAACAATTAAAAACCTGTAAGAACTTGATTGATATTGCCCTGCTTTTGCATCAGTTAAATCAAAAAGCCCTTATTCCAACGGTGCTGGAATTACTTTTTGAACAGGTCAGCCAACTTATTGATGATGTGTGTGTGGAAAAGCTAGTCGCTCCTATGTAATTTTGACCTTCATCGCCTGTGCTTACCTCCTTGCATCTGGTTATCTGGAACTTACCGTGGTAAGTTCTAATTATCATCATTTTAACATTAAATTCCATTAACAGCAACTGGGGGTAGCGTATCATTTTGAAACGCTTGCTATATAATATCTAATATTTGAGGTACGTCAGTTGCCCTTCTGCTTGCTTGTAGCTATAAATTAAGCAAGCAGGTATATTATTGGTTGCGCTATAATTATGTACCGTATATGTAAAAATAACTCATAAATAGTTAAGAGTACTCTGCGAAGGTAGCTCAATGCGCAGCACTGATACAAATTGGCCGTAACAGCGAGCGTTAGCGACCCGCCAGATAGCCAAAAACAAGAAAACACATATGCCGATTACCGCCACTTGACTTGACTATGCATGTTAAAGGATATAATGTAGAGAAGAAAATAGAGAAGAAGGGAGAAGGAAAGACAATGCGGGTCGCCGTAGAGAAAGGTAAGTTGGGTTCTACCTATCGCATTTGGGATAATGACAATCGTGAGATAGCCTGTCATAAACCGGATGCGGTCGAGCTAATCCGCAAACTCCAAGAGGCACTGCGGAGGGATAAGTAAGGCAAGCCAGATGTTGTGATTAATCTAAGGAATAAAGGAGGTAAAATGAACCAGCGCATTGAGGAAATGAACCAAATGGCTAAGAAAACTACACCCACCTGGAAGGTCTATAGGGAGACGACAGCCCAAGCCGAGAAGGTCTACGATGAGACGAGAGCCCAAGCCAGCAAGGTCTACGATGAGACGATAGCTCCAGCCGAGAAGGTCTACGAGGAGACGGAAGCTCAAGCCAAGAAGGTCTACGATGAGACGATAGTTCAAGCCAGGAAGGTCTACGATGAGACGATAGTTCAAGCCAGCAAGGTCTACGATGAGGCAAAATGAACCAGTACATTGAGGAGATGGTACGTAAGGGATTAGCGCAACCCGTTAAGTTGATAGGCACAGCTTGGGCGGTATTCCGCATGATACAAGTTTTATCCGAGTATAAACCCATTCGGCCCAAAGATTGGAAGCGCTGGATAGAGGATAATCAGAATTGAAGTTTACCTTTGCTAAGGTCGGTAAAATGTGGAGGCTTCGCCAGAATGGGACGGAGGCTGTTTTCACTTCCCGAAAACAGCTTATGAATGTAATCAGAGACCGCATTTTTGATAAACGATATGGCTTTGGCGCCATAGAAAGGGGAACAATTGTTGTGGAGGTAAACGATGAAGAAATCCTTAATGCCAACTGCACAAAGCCTTAAATCAACTCTTAAATTATGCGGTAATTGTCATCGGAAATTGCCCTTTGATGAAAACTGGATGCTAGCTATAGAGCGCGAGGAAAGGCGCAGCGTTTGCCCCGAATGTTATAAGAAACTATGGGGCAAGTCCAATACCCTGTTTATATCAATTTAGAGGAGGCGAACTAAATGGCTAAGAAAACTAAGTCATCTTGGAAGGTCTTCAAGGAGATGGAAGCTCAAGCCCTGAAGGTCTACGATGAGACGATAGCTCCAGCCAGCAAGGTCTTCAAGGAGACGGAAGCTCAAGCCAAGAAGGTCTATAGGGAGACGATAGTTCAAGCCGTGAAGGTCTACGATGAGACGGAAGTTCCAGCCTGGAAGGTCTGCGGGGAGACGATAGTTCAAGCCGTGAAGGTCTACGAGGAGGTAAAATGAGCCAAGGAAGTCCGATCGGCCTATCGTGGGGGATGTACATCGGAGGATGTAAGTAAATGATGCAAGTCATTGTCACGAAGGGTAAACTAGGCTTCTCAACCTATCACATCTGGGATAATGACAATAGGGAGATAGCTTGCCATAGAGAGGATGTTGTTGAGCTAATCCGCAAACTCCAAGAGGCGCTGCGGAAAGATAAAGAAAGGGAGGCGAACTAAATGACAATCCAAATTAGGCATAAGACAGGGGCAGTCATCGTTGGAGGGGAATATAAGTCCCTGAGGGAGTGCCTGGAGCAAAACACAGGCGCAGACCTCAAAAGCGCAAACCTGAGAGACGCAAACCTGAGAGACGCAGACCTACAAGACGCAAACCTGACAGGCGCAAACCTACAAGACGCAAACCTGAGAGACGCAAACCTACAAGGCGCAAACCTACAAGGCGCATACTTACAAGACGCAAACCTACAAGACGCATACCTGACAAGCGCATACCTCAAAGGCGCAAACCTGACAAGCGCAGACCTGACAGACGCAAACCTGAGAGACGCAAACCTACAAG